>Ga0302210_10000489_pt1 | contig 17897 bp, 18 predicted proteins | sample II_Fen_E3_2_FD_198793 | JGI IMG/M metagenome (GOLD analysis project Ga0302210, IMG submission 198793) | Peat permafrost microbial communities from Stordalen Mire near Abisko, Sweden - II_Fen_E3_2 | ecosystem: Environmental > Terrestrial > Soil > Wetlands > Permafrost | place: Sweden: Abisko... | reverse complement strand
TTCATTTTTTTTATTTAAAAGTGGCAGAAACCACAGATGGCATGGCTGATTATAGAAAAGAAATTTTGCCGACAGTGTCGGCAAAATTAGAGTCGCGAGCAAATGGCGAATAAACTTGAAAACAGCCAGCCTCATTGCACTCACATCATGTGAATAAAATTATTTATCTTCCATAAAAACAAATATCCATTTCACATGTTTTAAGATATAAATTAATAGCTTAATTTAAGTCAACATTTTTAAAACCGTCAAATATGAAAGGGAAGATTCACAATGTGTTAACCGCATTATTCCTGATGTCGGCATTGCAACTGGCCGGACAGAAAATGGAATACGGGATTATCGGGGGAATGGACGTTTCGGCATTCAGGATGTCGAATACTCCGGGTGAAAAGATCGGTACCTCATGGGTATACAACCCGGTGGTCGGGTTTAATGTAAACGCTTCGGCCGAATACAAGAATGACACCTGGGGATTGTCCATTGAACCGGGTTTTATTCAAAAAGGAGGAGTGCAGTTATTCGACTATGCCAATTTTCTAAGCCGTAATACAATCAACTACCATGTTGTAACCCGGATGAACTACCTTCAATTGCCTTTGCTGTATAACATCTATTTCACCGATGAATTTTGTTTATCGGTTGGCGGGGAATACTCATACCTGATGCATGCAGGCTCCAAAGTGACCAAAACCCCTAACAGCATTGACAATACACTGGTGGCATTTGACAGCACCCAGGATCAGTTCGATTCAAAATATATCACCAACAACTTTCCGAATCATCATGAATTGTCAGGTATTGTGGGATTCAGCTATGCCATAACTGACAATGTTGACGTCCGCCTGCGGTATAGCTATGGTGCGACGGAACTTGCTACCGTCAGTTGGATGGATCAATCGGGATTCGTCTATAGCGCCTCCCATATCCGGAGCCACTACCTGCAGGTATCCTTAAAATACAAACTATTCTATTGATTGAATGCCGGTCACAATTAAACCACACAAACAAATAAATAATGGAAAACAATCACAATCAGCAATTCTTAAAAGGGTATGTCTCAACAGCGATCATAGCGGTTGCCCTGATCATCACAGCTATCATAGTAGCAGGAGCGTATAAAGCGAAGTTCAACAAACAGGTTACGATCTCGGTAACAGGGCTTGCCGAAAAAAACTTTGCAAGCGACTTAATTGTTTGGCGGGGAGAATACCAGCGTAAATCACTTGATTTAAAAGAGGCTTATGCCCTGATTAAAAACGACGAGACAAATGTCAGGCAATATCTGAAATCGAATAAAATTGAGGATAATGAGATTGTGTTTTCGTCCATCAGCATACAGAAAGAGTTTGACATTAAACGCAATGAGGAAGGAAAGCAGATCAGTTCTGTTTTTGCCGGATACAAACTTTCGCAGACAGTGACCGTTGAATCCACCAACATTGACCGGGTGGAAGTAGTATCCCGGGAAGTCACCAAGCTGATAGAGAGTGGTATCGAAATCAGCTCACTGGAGCCTTCGTATTTCTATACCAAGTTATCGGAACTGAAAATAGACTTGCTGGCAAAAGCAAGTGCCGATGCTAAAAAGCGTGCTGAAACCATTGCCGTAAATTCAGGAGGTGCATTGGGTAAAATCCTGAGGGCGGACATGGGTGTATTCCAGATTACAGCCCCCAACAGCAACGAAGATTTTAGTTATGGGGGAGCGTTTAACACGTCGTCTAAAAACAAGAAAGCTTCCATTACCATCCGGATTAATTACTCGATTAAATAAATAATTTAACCATCCCGACAGCTATCGGGATGGTTAGTTCTTCATTTTGGTAAAATAAAAATTGAAACGTAACCATCAATTATTCAGAGCAATACTAATTACGTCCGCAGTGCGGACGCAATTGGGAATGGTAATCCCGGGAATAAATGTATAGATATTAGCATTAACCTTTAAACGGATTGTACTATGAAAACGGTCATTCGAACCCCATCAGGATCATTCGTCCAGGATATCAAGGCAATTATTGGTCAGGCTAGGACACAGGCATTACGCAGGGTTGATTTTTACAGGGTTGAAATGTACTGGAAAGTAGGCGAGCGCATATTCAATGAAGAACAACAGGGGAAAGACCGGGCGGATTATGGCAGTTACCTCATCCGTGAACTGGCAAAAGAGATTGAAGCGGAATATGGCAGCGGGTTTTAAGTACGGCAGTTGTAACGTAACCAGCAAAGATACAGAGCAATACCAATTGCGTCCGCAGTGCGGACGCAATTGAATGAATTAGCGCGGGAATAAGCGTACAGATATTAGCTTTCACCTTTAAACGGATTGTACTATGAAAACTATCATTCGAACCCCATCAGAATCATTTGTCCAGGATATCAAGGCAATTATTGGCCAGGCCCGGACACAGGCAATACGCAGTGTTGATTTCTACCGGGTTGAAATGTACTGGAAAGTAGGCGAACGCATATTCAATGAAGAACAACAGGGAAAAGAGCGGGCGGATTATGGCAGTTACCTCATCCGTGAACTCGCAAAAGAGATTGAACCGGAATATGGCAGCGGGTTTTCAGTACGACAATTGGAACGTAGCCGGCAATTTTACAGGACATTCCCAATTGCGTCCGCAGTGCGGACGCAATTGAACTGGTTGCAATACAGATTGCTGTTGAGCATAGAGGATGATCAAAAAAGAGAGTATTATGAACTTGAAGCCGTTAAGAATTGCTGGACCGGACGGGAATTGGAAAGACAAATACATTCCAACCTATACGAAAGGATCTTGTTGAGTTCTGACAGAGAATCGGTCATGGCTGTGGCACGCAAGGAACGTTTACCTGAACTTCCACAGGAGATTGTGAAAGATCCTTTGATATTGGAGTTTTTAGGGTTGGAACGTAAACATCATTATTATGAAAAAGAACTGGAGACAGCCTTAATAGAACATATCCAACAGTTTATGCTTGAACTTGGAAACGGGTATTCGTTTGTGGCAAGGCAAAAAAGAATCCTGGTGGAAGATGATGAGTTCTTTATTGACCTGGTGTTTTACAATCGCCTGTTGAAATGTTTTGTGATTATGGATATTAAAACCCATAAGCTAACCCATGAAGACCTTGGAAAATTACAAATGTACGTGAATTATATTGACCGCAACGAAAAACTCCCAGACGAAAGCCCGACCATCGGGATACTGCTTTGCACCCACAAGAATAATGAAATGGTAAAGCTGTCACTCCCAATGGACAACCGCACTATCATGGCAAGCCAATATCAGCTGTATGTACCTACCGAGAGTCAATTGCTTGAAGAAATAAAAAAAGAGTTGTCGATTGAAGCTATTGAAAATAATGAAGTGAATGAACCATTATCCGGATATGGTAAATGGTCTGAATTTGTGATTCGCGTGAAACAGAAGTAATCAATAATTCATAATTTGCATTTACAGGCCATTGACAAGGAAGTGCTTATATATTAACAAATAGATCATTAAAGATTTACGATTACTTAAAACAAAAAAGATGAAGCCAAAGGCTTCATCTTTCAATGATCAATCTTTTTAATCATTTGGTTTTCTTAAAGTCGTCAACAACCGTTTTCGTTACTTCATTCTGATACGATGGCACGTGTTTTACGTGTTTACCCGATTTCTCTTTCTTCGGTTGTTTGTTACCTGATGCTCCCATATTAAAATCCTCCTATTAAATTAATTAAACAATATAATTTATATAGAGTCGTGTTCGGTTATGATTGGATAGCTGGACTGCTCTTGATATACGAACCACAAAAAATGAGCCAAGCTGTGAAATATGCCAAAAAATGAGCAAAAAAAGCCATATTGGCGGGATATTTTAAAAAATGACAGGTTGGGAACGGGTGTCCCGACAGCTATCGGGAGGTTGACTAAGTTGTCCCGATAGCTCTATCGGGAAGTTAATCAAGTTGAATAAGATTAGGGTGTTTAGGTTGATCCCGTTATTTATTGACATCTTATCTTTTGTCTTCTGTCTTCTGTCTTTTGTCTTTTGTTAAACAGCAAATGACTTGATGTTACATGAAGGGCTATTTAATCTCCAGGTACACGTCTTTTTCGGAAGCTATCCGACGCATGTTCAACAAGGCGTACCGCATACGGCCAAGGGCTGTATTAATGCTTACATCTGTCTTCTCAGCAATTTCCTTGAAGCTTAGGTCCTCAAAGAAGCGCATACGGATAACCGACTGTTGGCTCTGAGGCAACAAGTCGATCAGGTGTACCACATCGACCAGTACCTGTTCATTGGACATGGTATCTTCAACGCTTTTCTCAGAGAGCTTAGAATTGTTGATAATGTCATAGTCCACAGCATCAGCCGAGAAAGTATTCTCGTTCTTCTCCCGCCTGAAATGATCAATAATTAAATTGTGGGCAATGCGGTTAATCCAGGCTAAAAACTTGCCTGATTCCGTATAGCGGCCTTGCTGAATAGTGGCAATTGCTTTAATAAAGGTATCCTGAAATATATCTTCGGAGAGTTCCCGGTTACGTACAATCAGATAGATATACGTGTATACCTTCGATTTATAACGCATTAATATAATTTCAAACGCCGTATTATTGCCAGTCTCATACAATTTTACCAATTCATCATCAGTTAATTGATTCAAATTATCCATTACTTTTAATTTTGTGGTTTCAAAGTAATTTTTGGCAATAGGCGTTTATAATTTGGGGGTTAGTGGAGGAATGTTTATGCTGCAAATATAATGATACTATTTAAAAGAAAAAATTATTTAGCAAATAATTTGCAAAAAAGCAGCAATACAACTACTTTTTCGTTAATTAACTTAAAATTATTCAACCCAAAGGACCAATCCTTTTAAATACTCTCCTTCGGGATGGTAGATATTGATGGGATGATCGGCCGGTTGTGACAGTTGGTGTAAAATGCGGACATTTCGTTTACTTTCGGCTGCAGCACTAAACACTGCCAGACGAAACTGATCCTTGGTAATCACCTGGGAACAGGAAAAAGTAAACAGGATACCACCGGGTTTGATTTGTTCAAAGGCTTTCGCATTTAAACGTTTATAGCCTTTGAGGGCATTGCGTATGGCTTCACGGTGCTTGGCAAAAGCAGGCGGATCGAGAATAATCAGGTCATACTTCTGTTCGTTATGCTGCAGGTTATTTAAAAACTTAAAGGCATCTTCATCAAATGAGGTATGCCGTGGGTCATTCGGATAATTGGCCTGCACATTCTTTTCAGTGAGTTCAATGGCTTTTGCCGAACTATCCACTGAATGTACCAGTTCGGCACCACCACGCAAGGCATATACGGAAAAACCGCCGGTATAACAAAACATATTCAACACCGACTTACCCTTGGAATATCTTTCCAGGAGGGAGCGGTTCTCACGTTGGTCAACAAAGAAACCGGTCTTTTGTCCACGCAACCAATCCACATGGAACTTCAGGCCATTCTCAATGGCACTCAGGTCAGCGGTTTCCTGACCGATCAGGTAACCATCTTCAGGGGTAATGGGAGCATTAAAGGGAAGGGTTGTTTCGGATTTGTAATAGACGTTTTTTACTTCAGGCACATTCTTCACAATTGATTCTGCCAGAACCTGCCTGATTTCATGCATTCCCACCGAATGTGCCTGCATCACTGCCGTATCGTCATATACATCGACGATGAGCCCGGGTAACGAGTCACCTTCACCATGGATAAGCCGGTAGGTATTGTTTTTATTGGCAGCAATCAAACCAAGCGACAAACGCATGGCATAAGCCTGCTGAATCTTATGGCTCCAGAAATCATTGTCAACAGGAATATTTTCAAACGAAACAACCCGTACAGCTATACTTCCGATCTGGTAATGACCTATGGCCAGAAAATTACGTTTATTGTCGAGCACTTCCACCAAATCACCTTCGGCTGGGGTACCTTCAATATGCTGAATAGCACCCGAAAATAACCAGGGGTGAAAACGTTGTAAACTTTCTTCTTTCTTTGGTTTTAGCTGTATGGAAATCATCGGATAGTGGATGGTTAGGGTGTTTATAGTAAGGGAGTTTCCTGCTGATTATTCATGGCTTTCTGTTCCAGGAAGTTTTTCATCACCATTTTATCAATTTCAGTCTTGGAAAGTTTTGGTTCAGTCATTAATTGCAGGTAGATCTGCAAGCTGGCCCAGGCATCGGTGGCAGCATACCGTTGTTGTTGTTCGGTTAATTCCGGGCTTTCCCAGTTACTCAACCGTTGGGACTTGGAAATCTTTTTGCCAAACAGGATGGCATATATTTTTTGCAGGCTAAGTTCCATGATGCCGTAGCTCTGGGCTATTGCCTGAATATCGACAAAATTGGCCGGTTTAAAGATATGGTGTTTATTCAGGCCACTAAAATCATCGCGGAGAGATAATCCTATTTTTCTGACACTTTCATCAGAGAGGAAATCGGCTAAAGCAGGAGGAAAATTGGTTTTGTTCAAACGAAACAGGAAACAATGATCCAATGTAGATATCTGAACCAACGAGACTTTATGATGCGTTCCACGGGTAAAGGAAGGTTTGGTCTCTGTATCAAGGCCGACAACAGGATACCTGCGCAACTCTTCGATGGCAGGTTCTATTTTAGACATTTCATCCACCAGGGTTATTTTACCCTCGAAGATTACCACAGGCATTAAATTTACCTCGTCCTTAGTTATTTTCGTTTTAAACATAGCTACTATTACAATAATTTAGTCAACTCGTCATCGTCGTCATGTTGAAAATTGAGAAAAGAATTCCTATCCAGGGAACTTGAACCGGCACTCTCAATGCCTGCATCCTCGGAACCAAATCCTTCACTATAGCGTACGGCATGCAATGCCCGCAGTGCATTCAGGAGTTTTTGCCCCCAGTGTTCTCCAAAGGCTTCCATGCACGCTACAAGGGCATCATTCATAATGTCAATATCACCCAACTGGTAATTGGCAGCAAAATCTTTCAACTCCTGGTATACATCAGCCATATTCTCCGATACGAAAGCCGCAATGGGAGTATCACTTAATGCCATATCCGGATGAAAGACCTCCAGGTACGAATCATCGGAGCCCAACAACTGTTCTACCAGTTCGCGAACGTACTGATAATCGTCTTCGTTTACAAAGCGTTCAGGAATTTCTTCAAATACAGGATCAGGAATGTCCAGTAAAGAGGCATTCAGATACAGTAGTGGTAAAATCTTAATGGTCTTTTGTACAAAATCAGCTTTAGTAAATTCATTGGCATGTTCCAGAAACAGACATGTTTCGGCAGCAACAGTGACAAATTCAATAACTTTTTTACTGTATACGATATGATCTGGTAATTGGTCGGTATCCATTCTAACGATAAAAATTTTAAATCAGTTGCAAAAGTAAGAAAAAATATCCATTTAAGATACTTTCTTTTCATTTATGAACTGACAATCAAATGACAAAGTATATGTTGAAATATTGAAAATTATTAAGGGAACAGGATCCAACAAAGAACAATAACTGAAATAAATCTGTTATACTTTCACGATCCACAAGGCAGTAGAACCTGATAACCTTTAATAAAATTCAAAATGGAAGACAAGCTTAAGACATTAAAAAACTATGAAACTATGGTCGAGGCCATGTTTGACCAGGAATTACTGCGGGAAAAAGATATCGACAGTTCTATTAACAATGAGGAATCGGTAGAACTATTGCCCATGTTTGGAGACATCAATGATGGACCGAGGATATTGGTTTTTGAAAAAGATTATGATGCAGCAGTAAAAATACTGGAAGACTATAAAGATTCCCTTGAAAAAGAATGACGAACCGGACAGTCTGACTTTACCTCATCACAATAACCTGAATTTTTTATTGGATACCGGATCCACCAATTCGGGTGCTATCTCAAGCAATGGAAGAAGGACAAAATCCCTTTTTAGAATTAAGGGATGGGGAATTTTCAAGGTGGGTTGATCCATCACCAATGAATTGTAAAGCAAAATATCAATATCTATCGTACGATCTTCATACCCGAAGGTTGTCTTAGCATTACGTCCCATATTCCGCTCTATCTCCTGCGTTTTATCCAATAGAGCAAAAGGCATCAAATCGGTTTCAACCAGTACCACTGCATTCAGGAATTCATGATTTGATTCGAACCCCCAGGGACTGGAAGCATAAAACGCTGACACTTTCAAGACATTTCCTACTTCACTGGACAAAGCCTTAACAGCATCATTCAGATTAACAGGCTTATCCCCTAAATTTGTACCTAACCCCAGATATACAAGCGACATAGATCTATTTTTGTACAAAGATAGTAATATTTTAAAAAGCATTGAGCATCGAACGTTGAGCATCGAGCATCTAGGAATGAGGAATGAGGACATTTTCTGCCCTTTTGTCAGGGAAATCCCGGATAATTATTAACCTTTGTCCTTCTTTTCTGTCAAAAGCAGAAAGAGGAGGTGTTTTTTTTGGTTGGCATATGGTTTGTAAAACAGCAAGCGTATAAAAACATATCAGAAACAACTGAAAAAATAAAATAAATAAAAATTATGGGAAAAATTATTGGAATTGACTTAGGAACCACAAACTCTTGTGTTTCTGTAATGGAAGGTAACGAACCAATCGTTATTACCAACAGTGAAGGAAAACGTACTACACCTTCGGTAGTTGGATTTGTGGAAGGTGGCGAACGCAAAGTAGGTGATCCTGCTAAACGTCAGGCCATTACTAACCCGACTAAAACAGTATTTTCTATTAAACGTTTTATGGGTGAAACCTATGACCGCTTGACAAAAGAAATTGGACGTGTGCCATTTAAAGTGGTTAAAGGTGACAACAATACTGCCCGTGTGGATATTGATGGCCGCATGTATTCTCCACAGGAAATTTCAGCTATCATTCTTCAAAAAATGAAGAAAACGGCTGAAGATTATCTTGGAACAGAAGTTACCGATGCAGTGATCACCGTACCGGCTTACTTTAACGATGCACAACGTCAGGCAACAAAAGAAGCCGGTGAAATTGCAGGGTTGAATGTCCGTCGTATTGTAAACGAACCAACTGCTGCCGCATTGGCTTATGGTTTGGACAAAACCAACAAAGATATGAAGATTGTAGTTTTCGACTGTGGTGGTGGAACACATGATGTATCTGTACTGGAACTGGGTGATGGTGTATTTGAAGTAAAATCGACCGATGGTGATACTCACCTTGGTGGTGACGACTTTGACCACCGTATCATTGACTGGTTGGTACAGGAATTTAAAAATGAAAACAGCAATATCGACTTAAGCAAGGACCCAATGGCATTGCAACGGTTGAAAGAAGCTGCTGAAAAAGCAAAAATTGAATTATCGAATACAACTTCTTCGGAAATCAATCTGCCTTATATTATGCCGGTAGATGGTGTGCCTCGTCACCTGGTACGTACCTTAACCCGTGCTAAATTTGAACAACTAATTGATGATTTGATTCAAAAAACGATTGAACCATGTCGTACTGCTTTGAAAAATGCAGGATTGACTATCGGTGATATTGATGAAATTATTCTGGTAGGTGGTTCAACCCGTATTCCTGCTATACAGAGCGCTGTAGAAAAATTCTTTGGAAAAACTGCTTCAAAAGGTGTTAATCCTGACGAAGTAGTAGCAGTGGGTGCTGCCATTCAAGGTGGAGTTTTAACCGGTGAAGTAACCGATGTATTGTTGCTGGATGTCACCCCTCTTTCATTAGGAATTGAAACAATGGGAAGCGTAATGACCAAACTGATTGAAGCAAATACAACTATTCCAACTAAAAAATCGGAAACATTTACAACAGCTGCCGACAATCAACCTTCTGTAGAAATTCATATTTTACAGGGTGAACGTCCATTGGCTAATCAAAACAAATCAATCGGTCGTTTCCACCTGGATGGTATTATGCCTTCCCGTCGTGGTGAACCACAGATTGAAGTAACTTTTGATATTGATGCCAACGGTATCTTACACGTAGGTGCTAAAGATAAAGCAACCGGAAAAGAACAAAGCATTCGTATCGAAGCTTCGTCCGGCCTGACAGATGCTGAAATCAAACGTATGAAAGATGAAGCAGCTGCCAACGCAGAATCAGATGCAAAAGAAAAAGAAAAAATCGATAAATTGAACCATGCCGATAGCTTGATTTTCCAGACAGAAAAACAACTTACCGAAGTTGGTGACAAAATCCCAGCTGACAAAAAAGGTCCTATCGATGCTGCCCTTGCCAAACTGAAAGAAGCTTACAAGGTTCAGGATATCCCAACATTGGACGAAGCTACCAACGAACTGAACACAGCATTCCAGGCAGCAAGCCAGGAAATGTACAATGCTCAGAACACTCAGGAAGGTCAGCCTCAGGGACAACCTAATCCAGACTTTGGAGGAAAACAAAGCTCGAATGAAGGTAACAAACAAGGTGATGTAACCGATGTGGATTTTGAAGAAGTAAAATAATTATACGTTGATCGGTTAATTAGTTAACTGGTTAATTGGTAAGAAAAGAGAAAGACCAACTTAATGAAAATTAAGTTGGTCTTTCTTTGTATATAGGATTTGTACTTCTTAAAATTATCCGTTGATGCTGATCGCATTAAATTTGCAGCTGTCTATGCATTTCAGACAGCCTGAGCATTTACTTGCTTCGTACATAAGTATATGTGTACAAATCAGTGTATCGACAATGTATAAAAACGATTTGTCAATTACGTTATTTGGGCATGTTTCAATGCATTTCCAACAGGCTGTACAAGCTTGAATGTTCAATTGGACGAAGGCAGTTTGAGTTGTATCGTTTTGAAGAAGTGTCGTTTTCATGCTTAGTTGAATTTGTTTTTGTGGAGTGCAAGATATGAAACATTCCTGAATTCAGTATATTTAGTTTTTCAAATATTATTCTGATCCTGTATAAATATTGTCAATTGAGTGAAGATTGAAACTTCAAATTGATAAAGCTGTAACTAAAATCAGGTGGTATACCATGTTTTAAATTCGGAAACGCGGGCTTTACTAACAATAATTTTTTCGGGGACCGCAACATTCAGATTGATCGACACTTTGCTTCCAAACCATACGGAGATATCTTTGATGTCTTTATGTGAAACAATGTATTGACGGTTTGCTCTGTAGAATTGCGCCGGATCCAATTGGATATATATATCTTCCAGCGAACTGTCCATATTATAAATCTGATTATCCTCTGTAACAATTTTCACCATTTTATTTTCGCTGTAAAAACAAGCTATCTTATGGATGGCCAATGGTATGAATTTATCTTTATATGGAATTAAAAAGTTTGACTTATAAACAATTTTAGTTTGTCTGAAAGCTGCAAGCATATTGGATATCAGTTCCGCATTGTCTGTTTTGGCTGTCAATAGGCTACGTAGCTTTAGCACAGCACGCTCAAGGTTTTTCAGGTTAATGGGTTTAAGTAAATAATCAACGCTGTTTACCTCGAAGGCTTTAAGGGCGTACTCATCATAGGCCGTTGTGAAAATAACCGGACAGGAAATCCGGACTTTCTCGAATATAGAGAAAGCAGAACCATCAGCCAGATGTATATCCAGAAACACTACGTCGGGGCCGGTGTTGAGTGAAAACCATTCAATACTTTCCTCTACACTTTGCAAAACAGCGATAACCTGAATGTCATCAGCTACCTGACTAATCAAACGTTGTAAATTCTGGCCCGCAACAAGCTCGTCTTCTATTATTAATGCTTTCATCTCGGTTATTATTAATTTTAGTATCTTCCAGTTCTTTGATCAAGGGTATTTCAACACAGAAAACATCGGTAATGGTGATGGATACTTCTTTTTGAAACAGGAGTTCGTATCTTTCCCTGAGGTTTGCAAGACCAATACCCTCGCCCTGTTCAGCTTCTTTCTTTGCCTGAATGGCATTCATTACCCTGATAGTGTCGTTCGGTGTGGTTTCGATGGTTAGAACCAACGGATACTTCGTACTAATTACGTTGTGTTTTACGGCATTTTCTACCAATAATTGCAGACTGATAGGCATAATATACCATGTTTTATATTTCTCATCAATATTATACTGAATCTTGAAGTTTTCGCCATACCGTATTTTCATAAGATGGGCATACGATTCAGTAAAATTAAGTTCTTCATTGAGATACATGATTTCTTTATTGCTAATGGCATAACGAAATACCTGTGATAAATGCTGGACATATTCGTGTGCTCTATCGGTATCCATGCCAATAAGTCCGTCGAGTGTATTGAGGGAGTTAAATAGAAAGTGAGGATCTACCTGATTTTTCAATACTTCATAGCGAATGCGAATATTATCAGCAATGAGCCTTTCATTTTCGAGCAAAGTCTGCTGACGTTGATCGACAGAATAGAACAACGATGTTGATAATAGAACCATAACATATATGATTAAGCCTTTAATAAGATTTGTGATAACCACAAGGTTGTCAGGAATCGGAATTGATGGCAGGAATTGAATGGCACATTTTGAATAAAAGTAACTCAGACCAATTGCAATGATCAGTGAACCTAAAATTACAACCCATCCTTTTATCGGTTTTTTCCAGTTCTGCAGGATTGTTTTAAAGTTAAACATATACAGCAGATAAAACATAATAAAATCGGAAAAGAAAGCAAAGACAAACCTAAGACCGCTTATCTGACCTAAACTTTTATTGTATATGTATCCTAACGACAGTATTGCATTCAAAAGAATACTAATGGTTAATGATAATTTGAGTGCCGATATACTGGTGAATGGATGAAAATCCTTGTGTTTCATATCTTCTTAGATTTGACGATAAAAATACAACATTTAATGTTGTTTCGGATACAATGGCTAATAACTAATAGCTTTTTTTGATCCTTTTTTTGCTTTAGCAGAACTTAAAGGACGAATGTATAATCCTTTTTTATTTCGTATAAAGTTTATGGTACTGCCTATTGTAATAAGTTGAGGATAGTCACATTCCCCTACCGTAATATCAAAATAATTAGTGATATAATAAATCAGGCAATTGAATTGAAAATTATTAAATTCAAAGTCTTTTACAAATGATGCATCCGGCCTGATTTCTTCGTTAGGGATTCCCATATACTTCAATATCCTTGAAATCTTTTCTTCCAGTTGATCCATATTCTGTTGCTTTATCCAATCTGATTTATATCAGGGATTGATACTAATAAAAACAACAACGACTATACCTTAAAAGCATAGTCGTTGTCTGTAACAATGAGTTACGCTATGCTTGCTTCAAGTTGCCTCGCTTTTACCTTTTTTACCAGTCTTTTCTTACGTCTTGTGCGGCCTTTAGAACCGAAACGATCGAAAATGTAATAAACCACTGGCACTACAATAAGTGTAAGGATCATGGAACTTGCCAATCCGCCAATGATAACCCAACCCATACCGTTTTTCATTTCTGCTCCATCACCCGAACCCAGGGCAATTGGCATCATACCGAATATCATGGCGAACGTTGTCATCAAAATTGGACGTAAACGGTCTTTCCCGGCTTCTATCAGAGCCCTGTAAGTGCTTAATCCTTCATCCTTCCGTATTTTATTGGTGAAATCGACCAATAAAATAGCATTCTTAGCCACCAGCCCGATCAGCACAATCAATCCGATAATACTGAAGATATTCAGGGTGTTCATAGTGAGTGCCAGGGCAAGGAAAGCTCCGATCAGTGACAATGGAATAGAGAACAATACAATCAAGGGATCAGTCATCGAGTTGTAGAGTATGACCATAATCAGGTAAATCAGAACGATAGCTGCCAGGAAGGCAAAACCAAGACTTCCAAAAGCCGAACTTTGCTGTTCCATCATTCCACCTGGTTTAAGGCTTACACCCTCCGGAATCTTACCGGCAATGGCAGTGGTTATTTCTGAACCTACTGTCCCTGAAGGACGTCCGATAACATTTGATTTGACAATGATAGACGATATACGGTCAGTACGCTCCAGTGCAGAAGGCCCTAAGCCATAGCCGACAGTAGCAAACTGTTTCAGCTCAATCAGTTCTCCTTTTTTATTTACAAAAGTAATCTTGGATACGTCATCCGATTTTGTTCGGTCGAAGTTGTCGATACCAATACGTATCCTGTACTCGTTGCTTCCTTCAGTATATTTTGAATCATCATTTCCATTCAGTGCAGTACGAAGTGTTGAACCCACGTCACTTACCGACAATCCGAGTGTCGCCATTTTTTCACGGTCGAGTTTAATCTGTACTTCCTGACGTGGATCATCAATCGAATATTTAGCATCTGAAGTCCCCGGAGTACGACGTACGGTTTCAAGAATCATGGCAGCCGTTTTCTGTACCTTATCATAGTCTGCTCCCTGTACAATCAGCTGTATGGGTTCCGAAGCACCCCCTCCGGATATCGAAGTGGCAGCTGCACGTGCACGTACTCCCGGAATCTGTTTCATGATGTTTTCTTTTGTCAGTGCTGCATATTCCGTTACTCCCAGTTTACGTTTGGTTTTATCCACCAACTTTACGTTAATGGTCGTAACATTATTTTTGGTAGTGGTTTCAGACATACCCACATTGGTATATATGCTCTTAACTTCCGGCATACTTTTGATTATTTTTTCGGCTTGCATGGTAATCTGGTTGTTCTGATACAAGTTTACCTGTGGATTCATATCCAGGGTAACTGTATATTCCCCCTTATCAGTATCAGGCATAAAAGCAAAACCGATGAATCCGGTTGGAATCAATGCAAAAGAAGCAAAGAACAGTACCAATGTTGTTCCAAGTACAGTTGCTTTGTGTTTTAATCCCCAACCCAATACATTCCCATACCAGTTTTTTACAGAATCAAATGTACGTTCAACAAGACGTGAGAAGCGTCCCGATAGTGTCGGACGTGTATCATCAGGCATGTTCGCAAAACGGGACATCAACAAAGGAGTTACGGTAAATGATACCAGCAAACTGCACATGGTGGCTATAACAATAGGGATAGCAAATTCTTTCAGGATATTCCCGATCAATCCGCCGCTTAGTCCCATGGGAAGGAATACCACAACAATTACCAGAGTAATGGCCATAGCGGTAAACATAATCTGCTTACAACCATCGATCGCTGCCCGCCATTTTGTTTTTCCCTGTTCCATATGACGGAACATGTTTTCGATCACCACAATAGAGTCATCCACCAGGATACCCACTACAAGCGAGAGAGCCATTAACGACATCATATTCAGCGTGAAACCCAACATGTACATGCCAATAAATGCAGGAATGATGGAAAGTGGCACGGCAACCATTACAATCAGGGCACTTCGGATATTGTGCAGGAAGATAAAACATACCAGCGCTACAATCAGAATGGCCAGGATAAGGTCCATTACTACTCCATCAGCCGATGCACGGGTAAAAATAGAGTCGTCGGTTGCAATTTCAAATTTCACATTGTTTGATGCATATTCTTTTTCAATGGCTTTCAACTCTGCTTTAGCCAGATCGGATACTTTTACTGCATTGGCATCACTCTGTTTCTGAATGGAGATACCAATGGCATCACGCCCATCGATACGGTTAATCAGTTTTTGTTCGGCTACACCATCTTCTATTTCAGCAACGTCCATAACTTTCACTTTACCACCATTTGGGGTAACAGCAATGACAGTGTTGCTCAGCTCGTCCAGACTTGCATATTTAGCAGCTAAACGTACTGAATAGACAGATGCTTTGCTTTCCACATTACCGGCGGGTATTTCCATGTTGGCAGACTGGATAACAGACAATACCTGAAGTACCGACAGCTTGTAGGCTTTCAGTTTTTCGACATCAATATTTACTTTTATCTGACGTTCTTTACCACCACTTATTTTCACAGCACCCACACCCGGGAGCTTAGCCAGACGAGCCTGGATACGGTCTTCCACCAGTTTATAAAACTGGGTAGAAGGCAGTGTTGAGGAAGCAGCAACATTCAAAATAGCTCTTTCGTCAAGTGCCAGTTTGTTGATTGACGACTCCTTGACATCAGCAGGGAGGTTGGATTTTATGGCTGATATTTTGCGTTGGGCTTCCTGAACCGCAAGATTGGCATCGGAGCCTGCATTTAGTTCAATGACAATAACAGAAACGCCTTCCATTGATGTTGAACTTATCTTTTTCAGGTTTTCGAGTGTCGAAAGGGCATCTTCAACCTTTTTAGTTACCGTAGTTTCTACTTCTGATGCTCCCGCTCCCGGATACACCGTTTGAACGGTAAGGATGGGCATCTCAAATTTAGGCAATAAATTCAGGTTGAGTTGATTGAATGATATTAATCCTCCGAGAGCCAGCAACGTAAAAATCACGCCGATTATCAAAGGTTTCTTTATGGAGGTTTCTACTATATTCATGTGTAAATGATTGTTTATAACTATCACATGGAACTCTCCTGTCAGAACGGGAGTCGTTTCATAATAATACAGTTGGATTTAAATTAGTTGATTACAGAAACTTTTGCACCTTCGGTTAAATTAATCTGGCCGTTGGTAACTACTTTGTCACCCTGTGCCAGTCCTGCAACCACTTCAAGGTTTGAATTAAAACTGCGACCGGTAGTAATCTTTACCAGTTTAACCAAATTGTCATTTACCACATAAACCGAAGGGTCTTTTACACTGCTCACGATGGCGTCACGGGGTATCATTAATGCTTTACCACTTTTACCCATGTTCACGCTCACATTGACATAAGTGCCTGCTTTAAGCTTATCTTTACCATTGTTGGCAATCAGTACTTCGACAGGATACGTGTGTGAAGGACTCGCTTTCGGGCTTATATTTGATATTTTTCCTTTGTAGTCGGCATCAGGATGTACATCGGTAGTTACACTGATCTGCTGTCCCTGATGAAGCTGGTAGGCGTTCGATTCGGATACATCCAATACAACTTTCAGTTCCGAGATATCGGCTATCCCGGCAATCACTGTCCCTGCAACCACATAGGCTCCAAGTTCTGTTGTTTGTGACGTGATATAACCACTGAATGGAGCTGTTATTTTAGTGTCATCCCATTGTTTCTTTGCATTCTCAAGTTGAATGTTTGCATTTTCATAGGCTAGTCTTGTATCCCGTAACTGAGTGTCGGAAACAGCATCCCCTTTGCGCAATGCCTCATAACGGGCAAGATCTTCTTTGCACTTGTTGTAAGTCAACCGGGCATTTTCATACGCCAATCGTTTATAGGTGTCATCTATTTTAGCCAATACTTTTCCTTTAGTAACAAAATCACCCATTTTGAAACTAACCTGTACAATTTTACCTGAACCTTCGGAAGCGACATTCACTTCTTTACTGGCCTGGGCTGTTCCTACCAATTCCAGATTTCCGTTTGTTTCTTTCATTTCGGTGGATGCTACTGTTACGGCAATGTTCGTTTCAGTTGTTTTGACCTGTTTGTTTTGGTCAATTACCTTTTTGTTGGATGCCAGCGTCCAGGCCATGAGTCCAAGCAATACAATTATTGTTGATACTCCAATTATTGTTTTCTTTTTCATATTGTTATATTGGTTTTTTTTAATTTCTTGTTGATTGTAGATTTTGATCCTATTGAATTCAGCACTGCTAATTGATCAGGTTTCTGATTTCTCCGTTGAGTGACATGATTTTGAGTTCTGCTTCCTTGAAGTTGTATAAAGCTGTAAGGTATCCTCCCTGGGCACTGGTCAGGCTCATTTCATCCTGTAGCAGACTACTCATAGCTGCCATTCCCTCCTTGTATTTGAGCGTTGTTTCCTGGTATACTTTTTCAGCCAGTTCAAGGTTTTGTTTCTGACGGCGAACTGTGTTCTTGTTGTTCGTATAATTATTCATGGCATTCTTGTAATTCATACTGAAACTTTGCTTCGTGTTATCCAGGGTCTCC
>Ga0302210_10000482_pt1 | contig 18077 bp, 16 predicted proteins | sample II_Fen_E3_2_FD_198793 | JGI IMG/M metagenome (GOLD analysis project Ga0302210, IMG submission 198793) | Peat permafrost microbial communities from Stordalen Mire near Abisko, Sweden - II_Fen_E3_2 | ecosystem: Environmental > Terrestrial > Soil > Wetlands > Permafrost | place: Sweden: Abisko... | reverse complement strand
TTAGACTCCCTTCGAGTTTTTTAGCCTCTAAAAGAATCTAAAAAGCTCTAATTTAGATATCCTGAATGTATTTTCTCATGATGCACACTGATTGTACAGGTGATGGTTTAGTTGACGCTTACATTCCACCAGCGAAAGCTTACTATCCGGAAATATTACTAGATTATGCTGAATGGTCTGCATGAATCATCAGATTCATTATAAAAAGCTCATCTTTATGTCTTGACAAGTGGGCCACTATACCCTGTACTATTTTGCGGAAAATGTTAATATGCCTTGTATGTATAAAAATAGAAAGTGTTTCTAAGAGAAGATCTAAATAAGAAGAAGGATTACAAGTAGGATGAAATTAATATGATTGCAGAGCATAAAGGAGGAGAAATATTTGGCTAGAAAAATTCAGGATAATTTTTCTTTTAAAGAAATGGATTTTACATTAGCAGGATTAAAAAATTTATCATCAATTTATAAAGTAGCCTCAAAGCTTGGATATAAAAACAATGCACTGAATGAAGTGCCTGGTAAACTGTCTGAAATGGAAAAGCAGTTTATTCAATTAAAAGAAACGCCAGATGAGTTTAATTCATTTTTTGCAAAATCAGGTTGGATTGCATATGAGTCAATGAATTTTACTACAATGTTAAAAGCTGTAGATCTTGCTAAAAATCATAAAAAGGACGAAGCGGAGCAGGTTCTTATTGATTATTATAATGAAGACACTATTCGATCATCACTCGTGAGATTAAAAGGCATTGAAGAGTATCGTACTAGAGTTAATCTTACTTATAATGCACTGGATGACTTTTTGTCGGAAAGATATTATGCATGTATTCCTGTTATTTTGATGATGATAGATGGATTTGTAAATGATTTTGAACAAAAGGGTTTTTTCGCCACAAATGTTGACTTATCAGTTTGGGATACAATAGCAGCACATAGTAGTGGTTTGAATCAGTTGGCGTGCATTTTTGGGAAATCAAGGAAAAAAACTACAAATAAAGAAATAGAGTTACCTTATCGAAATGGAATACTTCATGGAAGAGACCTTGGATATGGTAATAAGGTCGTAGCAACAAAATGTTGGGCTGCTTTATTCGCTATTGGTGATTGGGCAAGAGCTATAAAAGAAGGAAAAAAAGGGGGGAATAAAGAATTTGAGCCTCCTACAATGGAAGAATCTATGGCATCATTGGTTGATTCGATAAAATCACTTGCTGAGAATGAAAAATATAAAAAAGCTATTGAAAAATGGCAACCAAGAAAAGTTATAATGGGGATTGATATTCCTGAAAAAGGAGATGTAGAAAAATATTCAATTAATAGCCCAGAACGAACGCTGGTTGAATTCTTTGAATATATGGGTAAAAATAACTATGGGGAAATGGCACAGTACATAACTAGAATTTGTCCGACAACAGATTCCATAGGAAAAGTTGCAAAAGAAATACGGACGATTTTTAAAGGGAAAAAGTTAATTGATTTCAAAATTAAAAACATAATGGATCAGGCTCCAGCAATAAGTGAAATTGACAGTGTTATTACTTTTACTATAGGCGAAAATACTATAGAATATAGGCATACATTTAGGCTTATTTATCAAGATGATAGGTGTAATTCATATATACGGGGAGATAGTAATGGGGAGTGGAGGATTTTATGGGACTTTTATCAGATTGAATTTTTGTCTGACAATAGTTGATATTGTTATTAAGGCCATGGAGAAAGTTTAGAATAGAAGTTATTTAGAGTAATAAAAAAACCTTTGTCAAGCGCTTGACAGAGGTTTTTTGTCTTGTATTTAGGGGTACATTTGCTAATGTGCTGAAAAGCAAGTGTTGAGGGGAATTCTTATTTCCAAAATTCGTGAATCGTGATTTGCAATATATGAAGTATCACAAAGCACTTTTCCTCGTTTGCTGTTGAGAAAATCTTGCATCTTTCTAGTAAAAAAATATCTTTGCATATGCCAAAATGCATTGCTGAGATACATCGGCAGGAGGAATCGCAGGAACAATATTGGGCTAGAAAAGTAGATTGGACTGTACGTCATATAGAAAATAGTGGTGTTACTTTGAGATGGAGAAAGGTACGGGATTGTAGAAATTTTGAAGCTTGTCTGCCATATATTTCTGATTATGCGGACAGTGAACTTGTTGAAGAGATACTATACTTGCTGTAAATTAGTCAATGATTGTATAAGAATGGTGGTCGTATTGAATCATTGTAAGTTGTCGAAGCATTTTAGTGTGTCTTTCTTTGCTTCAGTTGTTGAAAAGTCAATTTGGTGGTAAAATAAGCAAAAAAGATCTTAAAAAGGTAAACAATGGATGGAATATCCTTATATTGTGCATTATCGATTGATGTGTCTATTATAGTGATCATTTAGAAGCTGAAACAAAATTTGCAAGTAAGTATTTAGCGGCATAGATTTAAAAATGTTCTCAATGATATTAAATTTGTTGATTTTGGGAGTGAATATAATATGTGGAACGATGTTGAAACTACTCAGGATTTCCTCAACTTTTCTGTAATTGCTAAAACAGTTGCCGAATTGATTTCTGAATCGGGTGAGAAACCTATTTCTATTGGTGTTTCTGGCAGTTGGGGAGCAGGAAAATCATCAATGGTAAAAATGATAGGCGAATCTTTAAAGTTCAAGGATAAGGACAAAGGAGACAAAGAAAAAAAATATATTTTCTTGGAATTCAATGCATGGCTATACCAAGGCTATGATGACGCTAGGGCAGCTCTGCTACAATCAGTATCAGATAAGCTCCTTGAAGAAAGCAAAAAACGTAGCGGTGAAACAAAGGAGCTTACCAGTAAAGTTAAAGGTTTTATCAGCCGGATCAATTGGCTTCAAGTTGCAAAAATGACTGTTCCTCTATCAATGGGCTTAGTTCCTGGAGGTGTTGCGGTGGGCGGCGTAGCATCTTTGATAGGTACTATTGCTAATCTTTTCCAAAATAAAGACAGCGATGATTCGTCTGAAAAAAGTGAAGCTGTCAATGAAGCATTTAAAAATCTTGCCCCTGAAATGAAAGCGTTGTTCAAGGAAAATTCGTCAAAATCGACACCGCAGCAAATAGAGAAGATTCGTGACGAGTTTGCTGAAATTCTTAAAGAATTAAACATTACACTGGTTATCCTGGTTGATGACTTAGATCGCTGTTTACCTTCAACGGCTATTTCAACGCTTGAGGCAATGCGGCTTTTACTCTTTGTGGAGAGAACGGCATTCATTATTGCTGCTGATGAACAAATGATACGGAATAGTGTAAAGGCACACTTTGCCGATGTGGAGCTGTCTGAGGGTCTTGTTACAAGTTATTTTGACAAACTAATTCAAATTCCTTTGTCAGTTCCGCATTTGGGTGTCACTGAAGTCAAAATATATTTGGTAATGTTGTTTGCTGATTTGTTAGAACGAAGAGGTGAAATAGAAAATGGCGCGTGGGAAAAGGCTAAAGCTGATTTACTGACTATATTATCTAATGCATGGCAGGGGGGAATTTCTAAAACGAAAATTGAACAAGTTTTTGCTAGTAATTCCATTGATAACATGCAGAAATATATAGATATGGCTGAACAGCTTGCTGGAATTATGGTTATTGCCGAACATATCAACGGAAATCCTCGTCTTATTAAAAGGTTTCTAAATAATTTGATAATAAGAGGAAAAGTGGCTCGGCTCAATGGTATGACGATTGATTTTAGTGCTCTTGTTAAGATGCAATTATTTGAACGTTGCGCTTCACCTGCTGCATTTGAATCTCTTGTTAAGAAATTAGTTGAATCAGAAAATGGAAAGCTGATTTTTCTTAAAGAAATAGAAGATAGAGTGGCTAGTGGGCAGGATTATGAGATGAAAGATTCAAATTGGAAGACACCGTTCATCGCTGAATGGTTAAAACTCGAACCAAAACTTGGAGATATGGATATTAGGCCATTGTTGTATTTAAGCCGCGATAGGTCGTTATCTCTGGCCGCTTATGATGAACTTTCACAGGAAGCTAGTGAAATATTTACGGCATTGACTACAGTTGATAAAAATATACTTAAAGAGCTTGTAGACAGAATTAAAGAAATTGGAGAAACTGAAGCCGAGAAACTATTGGTGAGAATAGGACGAATAGGCAGCGGAAATCAGTGGGATAAAAAAAATCTAATTGCTACGTTACATATTACGGAGGCTTATCCTAATTTGGGTAGTAGGCTTGTTAATATTTTAGATATGATTCCAGCAAAAGCACGGAAAGCCGCTTTTATTCCATTATTACGCGATAAGGCTTGGGCATCCGAAATGTTAATGAAATGGGATAGCGATCAAAATACACCTCAAGCCGTGAAAAATGCTATTGTGCCGAAGGGAGGAAAATAAGATCATGGGAACATCTGCATCGCATAGTGGACCAAAATCCGGCGTTTCATTTGACCCCCCTTGGTTAGATGATATTGATAATCCAGAGATATCTAAGGTTCCTGTACAGAATCCACAGGAAATACCTGAAGTACCGGTGGTTGCCCCCCCTGCGCGATTTAGAAGTGCTCGCCAGAATTTAGGCGATTATATAAAAGGTGGTAGCCGAGAGTCTTTAAAGAAGTCATTGGGGCATTACTCGCGTACAGGCATGGGAGGAGCGCGAAATGTAGCAAATCGCATGCGTCATTCAGCGAGTGTTGCATCTAAATTATATTCTTCTTTTAGTTCGCTTCGAGAAGGTAAAGAACCTACAATAAATAGCATTATCAGCAATTGCCGGACAGAAAATGTTGATGTGTATGGGATGATGGATGCAATTGCTGGGTATATTTGTGGCGATGGAGGAAGTTTGGATGAAATATCTCCAATAAATTCTGTTTATTCGGCCTTGAGTGACTTGCTTGATAATAATCCTGACATTGATATTACTGCGCTTTCAGATGATAATATTTGGTCATTGGTTGCTTCATTTCTTAGTTATGAAGCTTTCAGCAAGATTCAACTTGATATCGGTCAAGGTTTTGAAGCAAAAGATATTTCTCTTGCTGACCGTGTAACTAGGCTTAACGATATGCGCGAATATCTAGAATCTGAGATTAGTGCTCAAGTAAGTGTTATTCGTAGCGAATTAGAAAGCAATTCACGGTCAGACCTACATAACGTGCTGATGACTGCAATAGAAAGAACGTTCGAAGTATTTGAGGTGACAGTATGAGAAAGATAATTTCCTATCCACGCTCATCAGTGCCAAATTGTTTTGACAGTGATGTTGATTATTTCGAGTTATTTTCGCGTCCGGAGGGTTCTTATAATAACGTTAAACCATTAGGACTTTCGCTTCCTCGTGAATTAAAGAAATATGGCATAGTACCATCTATTGCGGCGATTGATTTTGCGGCCTTTGCATTTTCTGTAGTCGCAGTGGATAAATTGATCTCCAGAGCTGATAGTCCAGACGGGTGGACACGAATGATAGATTTAACTATATTTCTTTCTGAACCTGGAAAATGGGAGTTAGTGAAAGCAAAAATCGAAAAAATGCTTAGGTTTCTCACGGGAGACTTCTGGACATTAACCTTCCAACTTGCTAAAGAACCAGCTGTTCAACCCGCATATGAAACATGTCAACGAGAGCATGATTGTATCTGTCTACTATCCGGTGGCATGGATAGCTTGGTTGGTGCAATAGATTTGTTATCTGAAAAGAGAAATCCTCTGTTCGTATCACAGATTATTAGAGGAGATGCAAAACGACAGCAGGATTTTGCTAATCGTTTTGGTAACCAAAATCATTGCCAATGGAGTATAGGGAGACTAAGGGGGCGAGAGGGTTCAACGCGCGCTCGTTCAATTGCATTTTTTGCATTTGCACTCTTATCATCCTTTGCGATTTCAAGATCAGGCGAATCTGCAGAAATAGTTGTGCCAGAAAATGGTTTTATCAGTTTAAACGTACCGCTAGATGCTAACCGCATTGGGAGTTTAAGTACAAAAACAACTCATCCTGTTTATATGGCGTTGCTGCAAGAAATTTGGGATGCGATTGGGATTAAAGCGAAGTTGATTTTGCCTTATAGGTATAAAACTAAAGGTGAAGTTCTTAAAGAATGCAGCAATAGAAAATTGATGGAAGAGCTCATTTTTGCTACGAACAGTTGCGGTAAATATCAACGCCATGGCCTTAGACACTGTGGCGTATGTGTACCCTGTCTTGTACGCCGAGCGGCATTTTTAGAGGTGGGACTCCAAGATATTACGCAAAAAGGATATCATTATGATGATATCAGTAAGTCGCATTCTATGGATTTAACTGCTGTTGCTTTAGCGGTTAAGCAGGTTGAACTCTCAGGTATAAACAAATTAGTCAAAGGGAATCTTGCATTTGCTTCTCAGGAAGAACGGAATTCCTATTTAGAAGTTGTATCTCGCGGGATTATTGAACTTAAAAATCTTCTGAAAGGCTATGACATTTATGATTGACATGCATTGCCACCTTGATTTATATAAAAATGCTATTGAATTACTCCCGGAAGTCCAACGGCGTTGTAAGTATGTGTTGGCCGTTACGACTAGTCCACGTGCTTGGAAAAAAACAAGGCAAGTATTTGCAGAAGTTAATTGTGTTGAAGTGGCACTTGGCTTACATCCTGAAATTTTCCCCTCAAAAATGAATGAGATTGATATGCTATTATCAAATATTCGCTATTGTAAATGTATTGGGGAAGTTGGGATAGATGGTTCGGAACAATATAAATCTTCTTTCTTAGCACAAAAAGATTTATTTAGAGAAATCGTACAAACGGCTGAAAAATGTGGAGGGAAAATAATCAGTATCCATTCAAGAAATGCGGCAAAAGATGTCTTAGATATTATTGAATACAATATGGTTGCTAGTGTACCTATTCTCCATTGGTTTTCAGGGAATGTTAAAGATATTGAACGTGCGAACATGCTTGATTGTTGGTTTAGCATAAGTCCAACAATGCTTTCAAGTAAAAAGGGTAGAAATCTTGTTTCTAAGTTGCCGTTGTCGAGAATTTTGCCTGAGACGGATGGGCCATTTACTGGAAAACGTGGAATTCCTTATATGCCATGGGAATCTTATGAAATAATTGACACTCTTAAAGAGATTTTTCATCTCGATGCTGCGCAAATTGAGAATGAACTTCTTTCTAACTATAGGCGGTTAATTGCATTACGGTAAGTTTATTTATTAATGTAATACTTTGATTATGTGTTATTTAGTATATTCGACAGATAATGAAAAATATATGTCCAGCTTGTAGCCAGTTATCTGATTGAGTATAGCGAAGATTGGTCCAGTGGACATGCATATATTAATTCTAAAATTATTACGGATCTTATACTAGTAAAAAATGCTTAACCTGATTTATGTGGGAAATTGGGTTAAGCATTTTGGGCATGCGGGTATTTTGTAAGAACGGTAGGTAGTGTTACGGAAAAAGTCATCCAAAATATATTGCAGAGCAAAAAAATTTACGCAAAAACTGAAGAACAGCCGATGAATCGCTTGTGGATGCCCGTTTTTTAGGGATGCACGTAATAGTCTTTATAGGGCTGATTCAAACCACCACTTGAAGTACTGGTTACGGGTTAGTTTTTAGTGCAGAAAAGGTAGGTTGAAATCTGTATGGAGGATATAGTGAATATTAAAGATGAATATTTAGTGGAGAGAGTACAAATTACCGATAATATGGATTTAAAACATATTTCTGAAGTTGGAGGATATTGTCCATTATGTGGAAAGTATTTACTTGGTTCAAAGGGGCAAAAAATTCACAAAAAATACCAGATTGCCCATATTTACCCTAATGGTCCTAGCCGTCATCAAAAGCAAGAACTTGATGGATTGGAAAGATTGGGGGAGAACTGTGAGAGTTTTGAAAACAAAATAGCATTATGCAAAGATTGTCATGGAGAATTTGATGATCATACTACAAAAGCAGAATATCAAAAAATCCTTGGAATGAAAAAAAGATTATTAGAAATGAGCAAATCGCAAGAAGTTTTATCTACTGGAGAGATTGAGAAGGAATTATTACAGGTAATTAAGCAATTAACAATAGTTTCTAATTCGGACTTAGAGGAGATTTGTTTAAAATATAAGGGCATTAAAATATCAAATAAGCTAGAAGCTGCTTATTTCTTGTTAAAAAGAAAAATAGAATTTAATGTGTGTACATATTATGGGTTTATTAAAGAAAACATGAAAAATTATAATGATTCAAATCAACTGAATTTTGAACTGATTTCATCAGAGATAAAAACTGCATATTTAAAAGCGGCAACAGCTTCTAAGGATAAAGAAATGATATTCAATAACCTAGTTGTGTGGTTGAATAAAAAAATACCAGATGTATCAAAAAATGCATGTGAAATAATGATTTCTTTTTTTGTACAGAATTGCGAGGTATTTGATGAAATTTCCGAATAAATTATTTGATTACAAAGAATCTGTTTTATCTGATTGCATAGTAATAATGAATTGTAAACTGGAAGAGATTTCAATACTAGATTTGTATGCATTGTGTAAAAAGAATGCAAGTGGAATACAGGGGTTCTATGATGCATTGGATGTTTTATATGCATTAGAAAAAATAAAATATAATGAAGAAACAAGGAGGATTTCTAGTGTTAAGTGAAATTATTTGTGATAAGTTTAAACAGAAAAAAGTTAATTTACATAATGGATTAAATGTTATTTTAGGAGATAATGATGGAAGTAATTCTATTGGGAAATCAACTTTTCTTATGATCATTGATTATATATTTGGTGGAAATGATTACGTGATGAAATCAACAGATATTCAAAAAAATGTCGGAAACCATGTAGTTAAATTTTCCTTTTTATTCAATGAAAAAGATTATTACTATTTTTCAAGGAATACTGAGGATACGGTATATGTAAATGTTTGCGATAAAGATTATAATGTTGAAAAACAAATTAGCCTTGATGAATATACGAAACAATTAAGCGAATTGTATAATATATTTGTTCAATCAATTAGTTTTAGAGATATTGTGGGACGATATATTAGGGTTTACGGAAAAGACAATTTAGATGAAAAACAACCACTTCATATTGTAAAGAATGAAAAGGCAGGTCAGCCTATAAATGCTTTATTAAAACTATTTGATTTGTATTCATCAATAAAACAACTTGAAGAATTGGCAAATAAAAAAAGTGATGAATTTAAGGCTTTTAGTGGTGCCCAAAAGTATAAGTTTATTAGTGATATAGGAAAGAGACAAAGAGATAAAAATGATAAATTATTACAGGATTTACAAAATAAGAAGGAAGAAATAACAGAAAGACTTAACAAAAATTTATTGGATTTTACATCGGAGAAGGCGGATATAGTTTTGACCTTAAAGCGGGAACTAGCAGATTATAATAAGAAAATAAGGGCTCAAAAGTCAAAACTGATTTTGTTACAGGAAAACTTGGAAGGAAAAAGAATTATTGAAAAAGAAGATATGGATAATATACAAAAATTTTTCCCGGAAGTAAATTTAAAGCTTTTGGTAGAGGTTCAACATTTTCATAAAGAAATTGGAATTGTGCTTAAGGAAGAAATAAAGGATGAAATAAAAAATATACAAGGTATTATAAATATTATTATACCCAAAAAAGAAATAGTAGAAGAAAAACTTAAAGAAATATCAGAAACTTCAAATCTGTCACAGGTAGTTCTTATTGAATTTGCAGAGATACAAAAACAAATTGAAAAGATAGAAAGTGAAATTGAATTCTATGATAAAAAAATAACTTTGGATAAAGAAAAAAAAGACGCTGAGCAACGGAAAAAAAATATGAAGGATCAGCAGATTGCACAATTGCAGAATTCCTTAAATATTAAGATGTGTGAATTAAACACTACAATATATCAAGGGGGGAAAGTTCCTCCAACTATATTTTTTGACAATAATAAATATATATTTGAAACAGTTGATGATTCTGGAACAGGAACAAATTACAGAGGAATGATTTTATATGATCTTAGTGTGTTGGAACTAACTTGTCTGCCTGTTCTAGTACATGATTCAGTGGTATTAAAGCAAATTGAGGATTTTGCAATTGAAAAGATACTTGGAATATATGAAGAATCTAAGAAACAGATTTTTATAGCACTTGATAAAGTACCTTCTTATAGTAAGGAAAGCCAAAAGATTTTACATGACAAGAAAGTATTAGAATTATCATCTAATGGAAATGAACTATTTGGTAAATCATGGAGTAAAAATTAGCAGTAGAAAATATGATTATTTAAGAAAAAGAAAGAGATTGTATAAATGAGCGTAAATAATGTGTACGGCACAAACCAAAAAGACACATAAATAGTTGGATCATAAATTTCGACACATTTTGTCGTTCTTGCAATTTGGATGATTGGTAGCTATAATTGGTTATAACAAGGTCGAGGATACTATGTCACGGGGCACTGCCATTTATTCTGAATAGGGCCAAATGGCTTAGCCTGCCGACATAGACAAAAACGACCTTGCATTAAAGCTTTTCGAAGCTTATGCAGGGTCGTTTTTTTATCCTCAACCCGCGTAAATACAGGGATTTCTGCTTGCTAAAAGAGCGGTCACCATGGAGTGGCAGGTATTTCTGGCAAAGCCAGAGAGAATATATATAAATGCCCTTTACAGAATAAACGGCAGTGCCCCGCGACAAAACATTGTCATGGGGCACTACCATTTATTCTGAAAAGGGCAAAAATGGCTAACTCGCCGACATAGACAAAAAGACCTTGCATTAAAGCTTTTAGCGAAGCTTATGCAAGGCCTTTTTTTATCCTCAACCCGCGTAAATAAAGGAATTTCTGCTTGCAAAAAAGAGCGGTCACCATGGAGTGGCGGGCATATCTGGCAAAGCCAGAGAGAATAAAGAAAAGTGCCCTTTACAGAATAAACGGCAGTGCCCCTCGACATGGTGATATTTTCTTTTATGCTTTTGGGAAAACGGAGTCAAGCAGCAGAGCGTTCCTAATATGGAGGTTTTGCAAAGGTGAGGAAGAAAATTTTTAAAGGTCGTTGTGAAAAACGTGTCATTGCCAAGTGCAATGAGGTATGCAGGACATACGATGCGATTCAGTACGCTTATGCGGATATTCTACAAGCAAGTGATGAAGTGAAAGAGATACGGTGCAATGTCCCGCTTGATGGGCGGGACATTGGCCAATATACTTCGGATTTTGTCTGTGTCAAATCGGACAATGATTTGATGGTGCGTGAATGTGTATTTCGTAAATTTCTGATGAAGCCGCTTACGGTCAAATTATTGGATGCTTCAAGGGAATACTGGTTACGGCATGGGGTCACAGATTGGGGGCTAGTCATTGATGAAGAAACATGATTTGTTGAAGAATGGTAACAACATTATCAGGGTTTTAGATGTAAAGCCTGATAAAATCCTCATGATCGACTGTATCAAAAGAACTATGCCCATATGGGTAGAAGCTTCGATTTTGGATTCCTTATTTGGCTGTACTGATGAAGTAATGAACCATGCTACAAATTTTACCGTCACTGATATTGAAAATCTGAATGCTGATCAGAAAAGAACAATGTATGACTGTTATACGTTGATTGAATGTAAAATAAACTTGACAATAAGTATAGTTTGATATACATTAATAATGTAATTGGGAAGGGGGGGGATATATGACCAAGACATCGCCACAGCTTAAAATAATTAATCGCTTAAATGTTTTCCGCGCTGAGCATCGGTTGACTCAAGAGCAGTTGGCAAAAGAGATTGGCGTAACGAGGGCAACTATTGTTGCAATTGAAGGAGGAGGCTATAATCCGTCATTAGAGCTGGCTTTTCGTATTGTCCGGTATTTTAAAACAGATATAAATACTATCTTTTCGGTTGAGGAGGAAACAGAATGAAAAAAATTGATGCAATTTTATTAAAGATATTTTTATATGAACTACCCATACTTGTGTTTTATGCTATTTCTATTGCTTTCTTTGGTCTAGAAACAGCTGCAAAAGAGAATGTGTATGCCAAAGTGTGGTATGATTTCGGCGGCTTATTAATTTTTGGCTCATGGATGGCGGTTTCGATTTGTATAAGTATTAGACTCATTATGTCATCTTCCTTTCGATGCAATGTATTGTCTAAGATTACTTTTCTGAAAGAACAAGACGAACGCGAAGTAGTGCTGACTGGGCAGGCCGCCAAGACTACTATGCTGACAACACTGGCTATTTTGATATTTTTATTTTGTCTGTCGTGTTTCCAGTTTTCTGTGTATCGTATTCCGCCTGAACAAGCTGTTGACGGAAAAAATAGAGTGCTTACACTAGGTTTTGATTTTAAATTGCTTGACGATTCTCAACAGAAAGGGTCTAGCGAAGACAATGAAAAAGCGGACATAATCTCCTATAGTGCTTTGCCTATTTCGAGTTCTACAGTAATCATTGGGATAATTGGTTGGCAAATTATATCGTATAATTACCTAATGCGTAGGGCTATGAAATAATGGTAAGTGACTTTTACAAGGAGGTCTTTCTATGCGGCTGTATATAAGTTTAATCATTTTAATAGCAATCATCAGTATTGCTGGCTGTGTTGCGGCTAAACCGGTAAATAGAGGAGATTATTATACCTATGGACAGATGAAAGAGGCAGTGTATGAGCTAAAGAAACAGTATCCCGAGATAGTTAACATTCATGATATTGGTAAAACCAATAAAGGAAGATCAATCTTTGTCTTAGAAATAAACCCAAAAGCAGAAGAGGATGAAAAAGTAGGGCTATTAGCAGTTTTTGCTCAGCATGCAGATGAACATGAAACAACAAAGCTGGGGATGGCTTTTGCTAATCGTTTATTGGAAGGATATAAACAGGATGCAGCAATAAACCAGTATCTCACTGAAAAAACAGTCTACATTATTCCTATGGCCAATCCTGATGGTGTTGACTATGATTTGAGCAGTGAAAAAAACTTTGCAACTTGGCGCAAAAATTGTAATTCGATAGGTGAAGCTGATGGTGTTGATTTAAACCGTAATTGGCATTACCAATGGGATGCACCTGTAAATAAAAAAGTAGAAAGCAACCGAACTAACCCCAAAGATGTGAGCTATCGTGGCTCGCACCCTTTTTCCGAATTAGAAACAAAGAGTATCAGTGAATTTATTATGGAGCACAAAAATATAAAAACTTTTGTTGATTATCACACAGGAACCTGTAACTTTATCCAAGGAGAGATACTCTTGCCTTTTTGTTATACCAAGGAGCAAAAGCTTTCGCCGGAGGCGGCTGACCGTTATAATGTAGTCAGTAGCAAGATGTGCAATCTTATCAGTGATGCCAAGGATACACGCGCCCCGTATGCCGCGGTGCGAGCATACCAGATGAGGGATTATGTCTTTAGAAAAGCACCACTATTGTTAAAGCCTTTCGTATGCTTTTCGCTACCGTCATCTACTGTATCCACAGGGACCGGGATCGATTGGGCTGCAGCCCATGGCATTCGGGATTGAAATAAGCTGTAGAGATGATTTTAATGAGAAATATCAAGAAAACCATGAAATATTGGTAAATCAGCAGTATGGTGGTTTTTTATATTTGTTGGTTGGTGTAAAGTAGATTCCATTTTGCTAGCATGTTTACTTACGCAAATCAATATGATGTAAAAGTCAAGATGGAGAATTACAGCTGAAAATGTTTTGTGATTTACAGGCAATCTGAATAGCCGATCACGTTAGCGAGTCGGCTTTCAGACGCCAGAGGAATTCTTTGAGGCGTTTATCGACAGTTTTTACGTGCTGTCATTTATTCATCAAAAGGGAAAAATGGCTAACCTGACGACATAGAAAAAACAACCTTGCATTAAAGCTTTTCGAAGCTTATGCAGGGTCATTTTTTATCCTCAACCCGTGTAAATACAGGAATTTCTGCTTACTAAAGAGAGCGGTCACCATGGAGTGGCGGGCATAACTGGCAAAGCCAGAGAGAATACGGAAAAATGCCCTTTGCAGAAGGCATTGCCCCGCGACATTTAAAACCCCGTCAACCCTTGTATTACCAGGGGTTGACGGGGTTTGTTTTTCGTTGTGGTACTAAAATGGTACTATTATCTTCTTCTTTCCATAGTTAGTTGAAGACGCAATCTCGTGTGGGACAAACTTTGCAGTGAACCAGAAGAAGATTGACGTCTATAAGATTAATCTGCGAAAAAATTATCGAATCAAACTTGGTACTACAGCGATTAACAGTAAAGTCTATGAGGAAATTGGTTACGAACAAGGTCACAGGGAAGCACGGGTACATTTTAAAGAAAAAGATTTTCAAAGTGCTACGATCACTTATAATGTTGTTGAGTGGTAAATTCCAAAAAAAAAGAAAAAATTTATAAATAAAAAATATGGTGATATAAGCCACAATATATAAGTAAGAAGGTATAAAAAAGATAATTAAATTAAAGGATATTCCAATTCATCCTTTTTATGGTTTGTCAAATAATTTAAAAGTGATATACTCGGAGTAGACATTTGTAGTTCTAGAAATGTTATTCCAATATAAAAGAGGTGTCGTCTGCATATGGGTTAAAATTGAGATAGTCGCATAGTCCTTATTTGATTTTAAGCAACTGTATATTTTATCAAGAAACATAATATCATCTTCAATTGAATCTAAATTAGAATTAAAAAGATGTTTGTTTTACAGGAAATATAGGGTGACAATTTAAAATTAAAGGAGCGAATTATTTTATGAGTACAGCAGATGCAGGACAACAATATTATGATGAATTACAAAAACAGGCAATTGCTCAAGTGGGTTCTCAATTTCACACTAAATTATATCCGGTAAAATATCCAGAACAAGGCGATTTTTTTTGGAACTACAAAAATATTGATGACGTATACAATAAAAAAACCATAGATTACATTAATGCAAATGTATCTCCAGCTAAAGATATTTCTGGATTGATTGAGCTTTCGAGTGCATCAGGATTTCCAAATAGGTATAATCAAGTACTAACTGCAATAGCATATACTTTAAATACTACTGATGCACAAAAATTAAAAAATGCTCAATCAAATGCATCTATACAACAGAATGCTATTGTGAGTGATTATCAAAATACATTTGGTACCATAACGTCAGATCAGGAGAAGGCTGCTGGTGTAGCGAATAAATGTGACTACGTTATGTATATAGCTGGATGGATTTGGAGCGGTCGGAAAACAGCCGGCAAACCTCCGTTAACTTATAGTGAAATGGCAAATGCCAGAAGCTTGAAAAACAGTCTGCCTGAGGCACCAATGTCTGCAGACCAAGTTATAACTGATATTTCTGTCTATTTAAATATTATGCAACCGGTCCTTGCTTTTGAAGATTCTTTGTCATTAGGTTCTTGGACTCTTACTCAATTGAAAAATAATACTAGTTATCCGACGGAGGCAAATGGCGGTATACATGAATTTGATCCTGTTACTGGAAAATCTTTTGATCCATGTAGTGATGGGTATGTGATCAATAAATCAGTAGAAGAGATCAATAATGGGTTACAAAATACAAGTAATAGTATTTCTATAGCTATGAAAACATCTCAAAGTAGTGGAAATGAAGTAAATGTTCATATCGACGGACAAACTGGTTTTAGTGTAGGTTCTTGGCTCAAATTTACAACGTCTCTTGGTGCAGAATACGATATGTCTAAATCAGCGGGAACTAGTACGGATTGCTCTGTTAAGATAACATGGGGTGGCTATGTTATTGTTCCATTTGGATCTACGGCATGGGCACAAGATACTAATGTGGGATGGTATGATAAAGATCCTATTTATCAAGCGGTAAAAAATGGAACACAAGATATTACTGGCTATAAATTTGTGAGTTCTGTGGGATATAATATGCAATCCTTTGCGCAGGGAGGCGAATTTGGATATTTGGATAATTTATTAATAAGTAATTATCCGACGATAGAAATTACCTACCAAAATGCAGACTTTTCAAAATTCAAACAATCATGGAGTGAAAAAGTTTCAGGGAATTTGAAGCTCTTTGGTTTTATAAGCCTTGGTAGTTTTAGTGAAGGAGCATATGGGAGTAGTTATGAAGCTGGAAGCAGTAATAGTAGTTTTACTATTAAATTTTCAGCATCACCAGAAGTTACAAGTGTCCCACAATATCAAAAGACGGCTTTTGTTATTGGTGGAACCTTACGTAATCCTGGTGTTGATTAAATCTTTAGCGTTTTAAATTAAAGAAAAGCTGGTATAAATTAGATGGATATCATTTATACCAGCTTTTTTATTGTTTCTACTTATAAAAAAAGCAGGCGGTGATTTTGTCTTGAAAATATTTTATAAGGCTATTTATATAATAGTTGCAATCCTAAATATTATAATTACAACAACATTTGCAGCAAATGTTGATTTTTCATCAGGCGAGCTCAAAACAGAATTAAATCAAGCACTTAATAAGGAAGTACAGAAAATTTATCATACTAATATAATTTTTATAGGAGATTTATCTCATAAAAATATTAAATGGTGTTATGAAAATATTAATCAATATTTTAACCAAGATACGCTTGATTATATTAATGCTAGAGTTATATCTAAATCTGATAATGTTGAACTTTTGGATGCTAATAGTTTCCCGAATGCATATAATCAAACTATGACAAATATTGCCTATGTAGTAAGTCAGAAAGATATTCAATATATTGAAAACACAGAACAGAAAATAATGGTTCGAAAAATAGATATTGTTGGAGACTATGAATCTATTTTTGGAGAGATTACTACAAGTGAGCTCAATAGAGCAAAAAAAATATGTGGATATGACCTAATAAATAATAAATATGATTATTTAATTACATATATTGTTAGATTTCAATGGTATAATCAAAAAAATATACTTCCGTATGATGAAATGGAGCATACAAATAATTTGAAAAATATACTACAAAAGGCACCACCTAATTCAAATAAAATATTAGATAACGTCAAAATTTGCATGAACTTAGAAAAAGGTATTAATTCTATAATAGATAAACAAAGTGAAAAACGATGGGATTTAGTTCAGTTGAAAAACAATATATCAAATCCAACAAAGGCGAATGGGGCAATACAAACTATAAATCCAGATACAGGCGAAGTATCAACGAAGTTTAAACTAGGCTACTCTATTGCACCAAGTCTAGTAAATATTGAAGAAGATTTAAATAATGCTGATAGAATAATTGATATTGAAATTCCATTAAAGAAAGATTCTATAGTTGCGAATGTAGAAGTAAAATATCAAGGATATACAATGTTATATATACATCCACAATTTTGGGATGAAAAAAATATGACTGGCTGGTTTGACGAAGAACCTATTATAGAGGCATGTAAAAATACAAATCAAGATGTTAGTGGATATCAATTTGTCATTATGCCTCCTTATGAATTTAAAACATTTTCACAAAATGGTGAGTTTGGATATATTAAAAGTTTATTAATTTGTAAATATCCTCCACAAATCAGTATAAAATATAAGGGTGAACAAGAACCTATTGACATAAAGAAAATAAAAAAAGAGCTTTTGGGAAATTTAGTTGCGAATGTTCCTACTATGCAAAGTGATGCTTATGTGATAGGTGGAACTTTTGAATTTATTTATTAAATGGCAGTAAAGGAGTATTTGTCAAAATTGTTATGATTGTTAGGACGTAACGCCAATTGATAGAACATTAAATAATCAAAGTTGAGTGAAAATGCCCAAATCATGCTTTTATTCAAATGAATCAATTTCTTTCGAGTGTTTTTGTTGTTGCAGGAGGTCTTTGAAAGTAGTTTTTTTATATTCCATAGATCACAAGGATAATTTACGTAAAGCTTTCATAAAGTTTGGTAAATCATTTTTTAATTTCCCGAAATAGAGATCGTCAATATTTTCGATTAAGGGGATTCCTTGATTCACTTTATCTCTACCAGCATCCAGTAAAAGTATGATTTTAGCACGGGTGTCTGTAGGATGCTGCATTCTTTGAATATATAGTTTTTTTTCAAGCAATTTTAGTATTTGCGAAGTTGTCATTGCATCAATCGAAGAATG
>Ga0302210_10000481_pt1 | contig 18080 bp, 11 predicted proteins | sample II_Fen_E3_2_FD_198793 | JGI IMG/M metagenome (GOLD analysis project Ga0302210, IMG submission 198793) | Peat permafrost microbial communities from Stordalen Mire near Abisko, Sweden - II_Fen_E3_2 | ecosystem: Environmental > Terrestrial > Soil > Wetlands > Permafrost | place: Sweden: Abisko... | reverse complement strand
AATGATAAGACCTTTTAAGCTTTGTATTGATTTTGGCAAATGAATCTGCTTAAGTAAAAAAAGTGTTAAATAACCTGCAATAAATGCGCCTATTAACCCACCAATAAAGCCTGCACCAATACTTTTTGCCAGCATTCCGGCAACCATCCCCGAACAGATACCAGGCTTTCCTGCAATGGAATACGCAACCCCAGCGGCTAAGACTGGAACCATTAATCCAAAGGCAACCTCACCACCAATTTTATTGAAAGCTGCTGCCAAGATATTATAGGAAGGATCATTCGGATCACCGGCATGAATACCAAACATAAAACTACAAGCGATTAAAATACCACCAGCAATAACAAACGGCAGCATAAAATTAACACCCGTCATCAAATGTTTATATACACCTGTTTGCTGATTTTTTTGTTCTTTTTCCTCTTCAGCTAAATGAAATATACTAATATTTTTTCCTTCCACAGCATCCATGATAATTTGTCTCGCATTTTTAACAGCTTTGTCGATTGGTACTTCAATGACTCTTTTTCCTTCAAAGCGTGTCAGGTCGACATTTTTCGCACAAGCAATGATAACAATATCTGCCTCTTCAATTTCCTGTGGTGTTAAAATATTTTCAATCTCAATACCCTGTGTTTCAATTTTGACTTCATACCCCAATTCTTTCCCGCATTTCTCCAATGCTTCGGCAGCCATATAGGTGTGAGCAATCCCTGTCGGACACGCTGAAACTCCAACGATTTTCATACTAATCCCCCCACTTAAATTTTGTTATTTTAAAACATTTTATAATAAAACATATTAAAAAATACGTAAAGCCTCAAACATAAGATCTTCATTTTCAGCCGCTAAAATGTTTTTTCTAAAATTCTCATCCATAAATTTTCGGGCAAGTTTATTTAAGATTTTCAAATGGGCATCATTGCCATTTTCCGGAACTGCAATCATAAAAAGAATCCGCACCGGTTCATTATCAATCGAATCATATACGATATTATGTGCTAATTTCCCTACCGCAATAGCTGTTGTTTTCACATATTTTGATTTAGCGTGTGGTATCGCGATGCCATAGCCAATACCTGTGCTAAATTCTGCTTCACGCTTTAATACATCTTCTACATACCCCTTGACGTCCGTAATAATATTATTTTCTTTAAAACATTGAGCCAATTCCAAAAAAGCAGCACTCTTTTGCTTTGACTGCATAGCTAAAATTATATTTTTTTTATCAAGAATGGATGAAATATCCATCTGCATGACCTCCTATGTATGATCTCTACGTTTAGAATACGCCAAAGTAAATTCCACATTCAAGCTGTTATAGATCTCACATTATGCCATATTTAATTTATAAATATGGCATTTATCTTGTTTTTTCAAGATGTTCCAGCTCGGCCAATATTTTCTTAATATCTTCTAGATTCGCTGATTTTTTTATTTTTTTAATCAGAACATCATCTTTAATAATCTCATAGAGTGTTTTAAAAAAATACTGATTTGTCATACTGGTCGAAAAATTGACGGCTAAAATAAAAATCAAATCAACATTATATTCATCCCAAACAATTGTTTTTTTCAAATTAACAATCACTAAAGATGAAATGAGAACCAAGTCTCTCGAACCATGTGGTGCAGCTATATATCTTCCCAACGCTGTTGATGCACGATTTTCACGATCTAGCATACTTTCTGCATAGCCTTCCTTTACATAGCCTTTCTTATATAAATATTGTCCATACTTCAAGAAGACTTCTTCCTTCGTTTTTAAATCATCATTGAAATACAATAAATTTTCTGCTCCTGGTTTTCCTTCTTTAAAAACATCCAAGACACATTTACCTAAAATCCAATGCCTAATACGAGAAATATCTTCTTTTGAAAACATTTCCTGAATCTGAATCAATTTTGCCTGATCATTTTTAATCATATAAGTTGCATCAAGAATTAAATCATATTGTCCGACCGTCAAATAATTAAAATCATCACTAACACAAGTTTCAACGATCTGAATTTCCCTCACCTCTTTTTGAATTGCACTCTCCAAATACTGTGTAATCGTAATGCCACCATTACAAATCAAACAAGTTTTAATATAATTTCCTCGTTCGCGCCGATTAATCGCAGCAGCAATATGCAAACAAATATACCCGATTTCGTTTGAATCAAATGCTACTTGTTCGTATTTTTCTAGTTCTTCAATAGATGTCAACACCGCAAGATATATATTCGTAAACTCTTGCCGAATTCGATAGATTAATGGATTTTCGATTTTTGCCCCATATTTTATTCTACGAATAGCAGGTTGCAAATGTAATAGAAGGTTATGAATCAAATCATCATCATTCGCTAAATCAACCTGCAAACACTGTGATACATTCTGCAAAAATTTTTCAGCCAAAGGCCGACTTAGCTTTGTCGAATTATTTTCGGCAAGAATATTTTTTTGTAAACGTGTTTCTAAAAGATATTCTGTTATTTCATACAACTCATTTTCAGGAATCTTAATTTTAAACATTTCTTCAATATGAATTTTCATAACCTGTGCACCTAAATACTCATGAAGTTTTTTTACATCCTGTAATGGTTTTACAATGATTTTGTGTATGCAAATTCGATTAATTAAAATATTGAGTTTTAGAATTAAAGAAAATAAGGAATTTTCTGTTAGCTTTTGATTCAGTATAATTTCTGCCAGCAACGCAATTTGAATCGTCTTATCCGTAACCTCTTTGCTGAAAATCATGACAATTCGATTGTAATGATTACGTTCCAACCGATCAAAACTTGTAAGATTTAAGGTATCTTCATTAAGTGGAATATTAAGGCAGTAATCCTTATATGCCTCACGAATGACTCGTTCATTTCCCTCAAGCCAAATTCCTTGATTTTCTTTTTTCATCAATTGAACGTTTCGTCTTTTTAACCAATCTTCAATAGCAATAAAATGAGTATGAACGCTTGTTTTACTCATAAATAGCAAACCGCCAAGTTCCGTTGTAGTACATGGCTTAGCAGAATTAAATAAAACCTGCAAAATAAAAGAATAATCTGACATTTTCAATAAATTATTCTTAACAATCCTATTTCTATTTTCTGCAGCAATCGTATTTCGAAGGGCATCTAATTCTTCATCGGTTCCAATAAGTCGAATTCCTAATTTTTGCTTTTTTTCAAACATCACCGGTCGTATAAAAGATTGAATTTGGTACTGATTTAAATAATTATGAATTGTTTTTGTAGATACATGAAGTTGCTCCGCAATTTGCGCTACGGACATATAACTGCCACATTCCAAAAGAATCTCGATGATGTTTTTTAGCAGTTCATTTTTCACCATACTTCCCTCCTGGATCTTTTATTTCGTTTAAATATATGACCATGATTAAATCATAACAGTTCATTCCTACTCTATACAATCTATAAAAGTTCTTTTTTTTTACATGATTGCCACCAAAATTATAAACATTACTTTTATATAAACTTACAAATATAAAAGCACCTTTTCAAAAATTCGAAAGGTGCTTTTCCTTATAGTTCATTTATATTTATAAGCGTTTTCTAAATATTCCATATGCGCTTAACATTTTTTGTATGCATAGATCGTTCAAACAATAGAACCATTTTACTTTATGTACCTTTGGTAAGCTGCAAGCCGAACAGATAAACGAAACCATATTTGCTTTAAAAATGACACAGATCACACACGAAATTGGTTAACAGCCGTTTGTAAATCTCCTGCCAATGTAGCCAAAGACTGACTAGCTGTTGCAATTTCTTCCATTGACGCCAATTGTTCTTCCGTTGCTGCAGAAACACTTTGTGTTTCACTGGCTGCTTTCTTACTGAGATCATCAATTTTTTGTACAGAAACGACAATTTGCTGGCTTCCAGATGCCATTTGCTGTATAGACGATGAAATCTCCATTACTTGATCAGAAACCTCACCTACAGCCATCATAATATCCTTAAATGCGATTCCTGTATCCTTAATTACTTGCGCACCAGTTTTAACTTCCGCTGTGCCTGCATTCATAGCAATAACTGCTTGTTCTGTCTCACCTTGAATATGAGCAATGAGTTCAGCTATTCTTTGCGCCGCTTCCTGTGACTGTTCAGCCAGCTTCCTCACTTCTTCGGCCACTACAGCAAAACCTTTACCTTGTTCTCCTGCTCGAGCGGCTTCAATTGCTGCATTCAAAGCCAATAGATTCGTTTGCCCAGCAATTCCTGAAATCGTATCAACAATTTGTCCAATTTCTTTTGATCGCTCGCCCAGCTGAACTACAACCTGAGCGGAACTATTTACTGTATTTTCAATTTGATTCATCTGACGTACTGCATCTTCCGCTTTTTGGTCACCATCTTTTGCTTTGTCTGTAGCCTTCGCTGAACTTGCGGCAACTTGAGTGGCATTCGCCGCTATTTGTTGGATTCCAGCCGACATTTTCTCTACCACGGCCGATGCTGCATTTGCCGCATCCATTTGTTTAGTCGCACCAGCGGCTACATCCATAATAGACGTAGCAATCTGGGTTGTTGCTTGAGCCGACTGTTCAGAATTGGCTGTAAGTTCCTCACTAGAAGCCGCTACCTGTTCTGCATTGACATTAACTTTTTTAATTAAACTTTCTAACGCCACTACCATTGTATTAAAGGCAGCTGCCAGATCGCCCACTTCATCTTTACGATCAATTATCACCTGTTGTGTCAAATCACCAGCAGCCACTTTTTGTGCAAACCCAACCAATTCATTAATCGGACGCGATATGCTGCGAGCCGATAAAAACCCAATGATCATACCCAAAATAGAAACTAATATTCCGACAAAAAGTGCTATCAGCTTCGCATGATCTGCCAGGTCAACAGATTGATCCAAAGAGGCGGTAATGCTCTTATTTTGCAAATTCTGATATTCATTTACTTTATCATGTAGAGCTTTCGCTGTTGGTGTCATTTCATTGGTCATAACCTGCAAAGCTTCTGCATCCGCCCCTGCTTTGAGCAAAGGAAACAGTTTATTCTCCGCAATCGAAGAATATTTATCATCTAGAACTTTGACTTCTTTACTTAGCCTTTCCCCCTCTTCCGTGGTAGAATTATTCATAAGATCATCTTCAATCTTACTATTCTCTTGAACGACTTTTTTATAATCATCCAGCATTTGCTGATTTTTCGTAATAAAGTAACCTCTCATATATCCAACTTTATCAGAAATATTATTGGTTAGTTTACTGGTCATAAGTGTACGCGGCAAATCACGTGTTTTAAGAGTATCGGCAATTCCTACTACATCATTTATTTTCCACACCGTATACGAAAATCCCACTAAAGCTACCACAACCACCATAAAAAAATAAATCAACATTTTTGCCCTTAAATTCATTCTCACATTCTCCATTCCCTATAACAATTTCATTTTCTTAACAAATTACCCCAAAATTTCTCTCGCCCCAAAGCCCCCCCCATGCCTTAAATTTCAATTTCGAGATTATTCTTTCCAACGTAAAGTAACACAATTGTATTATGTTACATATATCTATATACTAATGTACTATAATATATTATATTTATAGAATAAGAAACATTAGGTAAGGTGAGAATAATAATGAAATATGTAGAACCAATTCGTGACAAACAACAAATTAATGAAATGAAATCGTATTTAAAAAATCGAAATATCCGTGACTGCCTGCTTTTTGTCTTGGGAATTAACAGTGGTTTAAGAATTTCTGATTTATTATCGCTAAAGATAACTGATATTAAAAATCGTGATCGAATTATTATTCAAGAGAAGAAAACTGGTAAAATAAAAGATTTTCCCCTATCTGAAACATGTAAAAAAACGATAAATGAGTATCTTTTAAGTACAAACCGCGACAGTGGCTGGCTTTTTAAAAGTAAAAAAAGTCAACAGCCAATTACCCGCGTACAGGCTTATAGAATCATGAATGTTGCAGCTCGAGCAATCGGTATAACGGAAGCAATCGGGACACATACCTTACGAAAAACATTTGGTTATTGGGCGTATAAAGGTGGTGCCGATGTAACCAGAATCCAAAAACTTCTGAATCATTCTACACCTAGTGTTACTTTGGCCTATATTGGGATTACAAAAGATGAATTAGATACAATTTATATAAATTTAAATTTATGATAAATTACATTATTTAGTATAAATAGAAGGAATAGAATTTGAAATGTCGTATTTAGCTAATAGTATATATTTATTTCTCTTCAAGTAACATAATACAATTGTGTTACTTGAAGAGAAATAAATGTCCTAAAAAGCACTTATATCGCATATTTGTAAGTTAAAAAATCACTTATTTGATTAAAATAAGTGATTTTTTTAAACTAACCGTCAAAACAAAAAGCAGTAGAAAAATCATTGTGATTTTCCTACTGCTTTTCTTAGAGTAAAAACGTTTGCAATGTGAAATTTAGGACAAAAGTATCTGCAAACAGAAGCTTCTTTTTATTGAATCTTTCCTATATCAGAGTTCCCACCCATACGCCAAAGGCTTATATTTGTATCACCAATTTCTAACGCTGCCGATCTCCAATACTTTATAGTTTCTGCATCCGCATACCAAATTGTATAAGTTATGCTATCTTCTTCATAAGAAAACACCTGACAACCACTTTCTTTATCTCTATTTATTTTGGCATGCTGTTTTTTAGCAAGTGCAACAGCTTCATCCTCTGTAAGAAGACGTTTTACTCCATTACTGCCCCATAAACAGCCACCGGTAGCAAAAGCAACTGACTTTTCGCCTGGCAATTTCTGCATTTTCCCCAGAACCGATTGAATAAATTCCCGATTTGCTTTTGGTCCCGGATCACTATGAAGACCGTACAGATTATACATCATAACAACATATTCGGGGCCTTTAGAAAATCCTGCCGAAAATGGTGTTTTTGGTTCAAGAACAATCCGCACTTTTAACCCCGCTGCTCCAGCCTGTGTATAAAGTTTATCTATAAATACGAGGAATTTTTTTGTCAAATCTGCATCTTTCCACAAGGCTTCATAGTCAATCTCAACACCATCATACTTTCCCTGTTTTGTCAGTGAAAGTATCTTATCGATATGATTCTGCATGCTTTCATCATTTTCGAAAACTCGCCGCAATACATCTTTATCTTTGAGTATATTCGTTCCATCTGATTTTTCCTTATCATTTACGAAACTAAGATACGCTTTTCCTGATAAATTTTCTAATTCTTCTTTTTTCTGTGTGATTTCTTCTGGAATAAAAAGCTTATCATCTTTATCGAAATAAGCTGCAAAATAAGAAATATTATAGACGGTTCCCTTTAGTCGTTTTATATCTTTACTGCCGTCATCAATGTCCCAGTAGGCTAACCAAACAGTTATATCTCCGCTTCCACCAGTATTAACCTTCGAAGCACTACCAAAATAACACCCCGTCATTAGCAAAACCAATAAAGTACATAAACTGATTTTCCAAAATTGTCCCACCATAAAAACGTCCCTTCCTTATTACAGATATGTAACAAACCATGTAACAATCTGCTCCCATTTGTTTTCCGCCCAGAATTCAGCTGCCGCTAAACCTTTTAACCCACCATCAAATAAAATACCTTCTTTATCACTGCCAGTATTTTCTTTGACCATTATTTTTTGAAATACTCCGTCATAAATATCATCGGCTAAATTTCTTTGACTCCAGCCATACCCACTCCAAGCAGATTCAAGATAGATAGAACCTTGTTCCACATCTGTAGTCTGCAAATTCCGTACCGCTGCCTGCCCGTCAATGTGAATTGTGAGCTGATTATCTTTTAAGGACAGCTCCACCAAACGATCACCTGCCGCATTTGTATTAATTACCGGGATATAAACCGGTGCTCCAGACTCTACAGAAGGAACATCTTCCGTTGTTTTTTCATTTAAGCGATTTAAATAGACTGTTTCTATTTTAGCAGAAGACGCATAACGACTAAATGTTTCCAATTCTTTCATTTCTGCCATTTTCTTGTTTTCTGGAAGTGAAACATATTGTATTCCATCCAACTTATCCAAATTCAGCCAAAACAGATTCCGTTCCATTCCATTTACTCGTTCTGTAACAATCAAGGTATTATTCTCAATGCCAACATAAAGGTATCGTGTTCTTTGATCATCGGCTCTAACATATACTCTTTGAATCCCAAGTTTATTACCCTTAAATCGTACAGACAACTTCATATCTTTAAAACCATCACTGTTTTTCAGTTTCATCCAACCACTTTTTTGTGGTAAAGATGTCAATAAAATATCTTCATCTTTAAACTCAGAAGCTCCCTGCAAAGTTTCCCATTCTTCTTGTTTTTCCATATTCCCTTTGACAAAATTAACAGCTTGGTTCGTATCGTACTTAATTTTCATCAACAAATGATTTGTCGCCCAATATGATTGCGGCTGCAAACGTGTCAAATCGTAAATACTGCTGTTTTTCTGGTTAAAGCTATCCCCTTCTCGATTAAAATTCATTTTAAATAGATTTTTAATCCAATATGCATTGATTGCACTAACTTTATCGTTATTGCCAAAACTACCTGTATTAGAATGCATCAATATATACAAAGCTGGTACAGATCCCAGCTCATCGATATAAATATCCCGAAGTTTTTCATAATTATAACTGATACGCTGCTTCATTCTATTATAACTTTCTTTTGGTACTCCATCCGCATCACGAATATAATCCATAAGATAATGATTATAGTTTCTTTCCAGAAAAGGAGCTACCATTTTATGCTCCAGCGGTGTCAGCTCACCCAAATAATTATTATAGCGATCAAATACATTAATGAACGCCAAACGATAGCCATTCGTTCCCATTTCCCAATAGCTGGTTTGTTCTAAATCTTTAAGCTGCTTTGGCATTAAAAACTTAGTATCTTTTTCGATAAATTTTTCTGGATACGTCAAACAAGTGGCCTTAAAATTTAACTCTTCCAGAATTTGTTCAGCAAAAACTGACGTATCCCGGCGACCATCTTCAAAGGCTAAAAATAAAGATTTTTTTGGCAATTCTTTGCCTGCAGTATAATATTCAAAAATATCCTGCTGCGTCACCGTAACATAGCCTTGTTTTTTCAATGCCGTCAACTGTTCCTTTAGATCAGCTTCACCAATCAAGGTCGAAGTCCCTTTTTTTGCTACGCCAAAATATGATAAGGCAATAAACCCTTGATCTCCCATGACGATATTTTTTTGTTCTTGATAAGGCTGATATGTTTTAAATATAACCAACGCCGTAACAATAACATACACGAGAATACTCAATACTATAAGCTGAAATACCACTCGTATTTTTTTCTTTTTATCCTTATGGGCAGTAAATGTTTTATTTCCAATCATCATATTTCCGCCCTCGTTTTCTTGGCTTTCAATTTTTTATTTAATTCGGCAACATCCGCTGGTGTCATGCGGGTTCCCCAAGTAGATTTCCAAAAAGTAAACCAGGCAATCGGCATCTGCCATAAAAGAACCGCTTCATAATATAGACAAAACCATATACCAAAAATCCAAGTTGAACTTTTTCGTAAAAAAAGCTGTGCCATACTCATGAGCAATGCCATCAGAAGCATTCCTACAAGAAATGCCGTAGGAAATACCCGGTGCGCAAGTGGTATATAGATTAAATTATACAAAACAATAACCGGAGCTAAAATCGGCACAAGAACCCCCATATAAAAAGAAAGGCCCATAAATGGTTCTTTTTTCCACATAAAACGCGATGCAATTAATGATTCTCTGAGCCAAGAACGTTTCCAACGCATTTGCTGTTTCAAAAACATATTGTAGGTATTCGGTACAATTGTCCGACAAATAGCTGTATCCTGATATCCTGTATGGTGATGACGCAAAATTAAATTCGTCATACTCCTGTCATCACCAAACGTTGCTCTTTGCCCGAGGAATTTTTGATTCAACCATTTATCCATGTATTTCAAAAGTAAATCTTTTCTATAACAGGAAAGTGGTCCCGACAAACACGTAACCGCATCAAAATAGCCTTCTGCCGCCTTCATAATACGAAATGATATATAATAGCGCACAGCTTGCATTTTTGTCAAAGTATTCGTATACGTATTGGCAACATCGGTTCTGCCCGAAACACCTCCCATTCGATTATCACAAAATGGTTGTACAATATTCCGAATGGCAAACGGATCCAGCATACTGTCTGAATCAACAAATACAACTAGCTCGTGTTGCGCTATTTTTACACCAGCAGCCAATGCATCCCGTTTTCCGGCATTTTTTTTCTGAACCAAATAATGTATCCGTCGATCCATATCATAACGTTTCTCAGTCTGTTTAAGTTGTTCAATAATTTCCTTAATTTTCTCAACTGATTTATCATCAGAACAATCATCCACCACAATAACTTCAAGTTTATCTGTCGGATAATCTTGATTGACACACCCTAAAATCGTCCGTTGAATCCACTCTTCTTCATTAAAACAAGGAACAATAATCGTCACGCCCGGCGTAAATTTCGGGTTAATTGGCGTAGAACGATAAAGTGTGCCAAAAAAATATCTTGTAAGTAAAAACGTACTGGCTATAATACTGTAAAGATATAGCATTTTATTGAATTTAAAGTAAATAATGCTTTCGGACCGCATCAGAATAATAAAACAAACTATCATCAATAAAAATAAAGAGGATGCTGTCAACATGTAACGATAACGCTTTCGTGCAGCATATTGAGCCAATGTTTCTGTAAATTCCATGCCAATAAAGTAACCGCCATTTGTTTTTTGCATTTGGCGTATGATCTTCGCCCCAATATGGACTTTCATTTCATATCCTTCTGGCATTGTTCCTGGCAAAATTGTAAAAGATAGTTTTATATCTGAACTATCTTTTAATTTATTTGCTTCCTCCTCAAATAAATTCAGTAAGATTCCTGTTCCCGATATATCTTTACTTTTGACCAAACAAGAATATTTGTCCCCAGCTGCTGAAATGTACTCTACTAAAACAATATAATTTACGCTATATCGTCTTCCTGTTTCTTCATGATCCCTTAATTGTTTAAAATCTTCATAATCTGCCGCATCACTTTCCATTCGGCGTCGATCGAGATTCGAACGACTGCCGCTGCTATCAGGAACTTTCGATAAAAATCGACGATCTGCTTGAACCTCAGGTAAAATATCTTTTATGATTTCATGTCGTTTTAATTTTGACTTAATCCAAAATTTCTTCATACTCACCACCCCACTTTATCGTAAATAAGATTATGCATTGTTTTTTTATCAGCTTGCGAGTAATCTTCTGTTAAATAATCAGAAAGTCTTCCCACTTGAAATTTTAGAGGGTCATCATTACGACGAAGTTCATTTGCGGTCAAAATAACATCCAAAGCCCGAGCCGTATAATGTGCATTTATACTCATATGCATTACAATTACCGTACCTCGATTTATTCCTTTAGGAGAATAAATTGCCTTCTGTAGTTTTTGTAAAAGTTCATTCAAATCCTTTACATCATAATCATCCGTACTGTAGGCACCGGAAACAATAAACGTATAACCATAACTAAATAAAGTTTCAAACCCCATCTTGCTTACTGCCAAAGTTGGTGGGCGAAAAAATCTTGTCAATACATAACGCCCATTCACTTTTTGATCACCAACAATTTCTTCCAATTTTTTATAGGAAGTACTCAAATCTTCTTCATATTCCGGTCTTGTCTGTAAACCATATTGTCGCTTGGTCTTAGGATCACGCACAGCCATCGGTTTATGCCAGTCACTATGGCTACCGATTTCATTTCCATCCGCTCCAATTGCCCGAAGTAAGTTGGGGTTATTTAATACATTATGGGTCAAAATAAAAAAGGTGCCTGTTACATGATGTTTACGAAGAACGTAAAGCAATTTATTAATCGAATCATCCAAGCCCCAGTCATCAAATGTAAAGAAAATCACCGGATCTTTTGTATGAATCATCCCTTTATCATCAAGGCGACGCATTTCTTTATTCGAAAAGCCTATCATTCGATCATCCTCATTGATCAGCGGTGCACCGATATAACGTTTTGCTGCCTCCGTTATAAAATCATTAGAGTCTTGACTTATTTTCACTGAATTGTATTCACTGCGCAAATATACAGGTACTTTGTTCTCGTTAATCGGATACTGATACAGTTTCGCTTTGTTTCCTAACACTTCGCCTACTGATGCAATTTTATAAACAGAATCATTATGTGAATTTTCTTTTGGATCATCATCATAAGCCCGATAGGCTATATTATCAATTTTAGCTGTTTTGACAGCATTCAGCATTTGCCCTACAAGAAATGAATTTGTATAATAATCCATCCGAAAATGTACAATTTGACCTCGCCCTAAAGCAGTTACGGATTTGCCAAAAATATGCGGCATAATCTCTGCTGGAGAAGTTGCTGTCTTGTCCTTACTTTGAACGACATTTACCGTATGCCCGATTAATTTGAAATTCAAGGCAGAAATAGCTTCCTTTGTTACATCCGTTATTTCTCCCCAAGGCTGTTTTACTAAAGAAGTTTCAATGCCAAATTGATCACGTAAGATCTGATGATCTCGCAAAATTTCTGCGCAAATATTATAAAAACCATCCCCAGCTTTAGGACGAATCCCAATGCCAATTTCGTGTCCATTTGCGATGATTTTTCTTACAGCATCTGGATAACGCTTCATTTCCATTTCCATCACAAAAAAAGTCCCATGAACATTCATAGCCTTTAATCTCGACAAAACATTATCTAATGCAACCGCATCCGTTAATCCGCCAAACGTATAAATAACAGATGAATCTGTTGTCATAAGCATTTTTTGTTCTACAGCAAGTTTACCATTGTTTTTTTGTCTCAAATCATTCATAAACTTTTGATTATCCGTCAAAGCTGCCGCATAAACTGTTTTAGCACTAAACGCAGATGTGGCCAATTCTTTGATCTTATCCCAGAGTAAATTACTTGTCCCCGCTGGTATTCCCATTGGCTCATTTTCCACCTGTGATATTTGTGTTGCGACTGGCGTACTATATTGTATCGGCGCCAACATTTCCACAAAAACTGTATCATATTTCGCCTGCTTCAGTGCCTGTAACACACGTTCAAGCTCCAGTACAACATCGTCACTTTCTATGTTGGAATCGTCCAAGGCCTTGACTCCTGGTTTTTTATTGACTGCTGGTGTATCATCGGTTTTACTTGGTTCAAATTTTTTTATTTCAACAGCAGTTCCCAACTCTACAGATAAAATATTCCCATTTTTTAAAGTATTAACAAAAGCTGCGACATCAGCCTCAGTGTGTAAATGATTATGCGGCAAAAAAACATCCGTTTTCACTACACTTTCCAAGCCACATGCTTGCGCTGTCTTTCGTAGTTGTTCCGTATATACCATTTTGCTGCCTTTTAGTAAGCTTGGTGCTGTATCGGTCAAAGTTTTGATAACTTTTTGTGTTCGGCACAAATCGATAACCAATTTTTCCTGTGGCATTTTTTCCGCATGCACGAGTCCTGTAAATGTATAATTTTCGATTTTCTGTCCATTTTTTTCAATGCTATTTATAAGTTCCTTATTATCGGCTGCATTCATTCCTTCGATAAAAAATGTAGCCTTTACATCATATTTTTTTAGTAAATCTAAAATGCGATCCATTGTTGCTGGTTCAGCCATTCCATCAAATGTAATTGCCAAACGGTGTCCAATCTTTGGATCTCCCTTTATTATTGTTGCCATGTCCGTACTACTCTTCAGACTGTTTTGTGCTTGCGCGATTTCCTCATCCGCTGCATAAGCACTTGCCAAATCCGTAATGTTTGCATATGGTCTGGATTCATGTACCAATGTTTTATGATTCACCAGGAAAAAAACTAGTATGCCAGCAGCAAACAAACAAAGCAAAACAGCAATAATTTTTTTATAGCCCATATCTGACCACCTTCCCTATCACAAACTCCAATAAGAATATCCCGCTGTCTTTAGCTGCGTTGCATCAAATATACTTTTCACATCAATAAGTACTTTACGCCCAGATTTATACATCTGTTCTAAATTTTGGGAACTCAACGCTTTAAATTCCTTATGTCCAACTAAAAACACCAAACAATCTGCATCTTTTACATTTTCTAAAGCAACAACATCAATATTCGCCAAACGCTTTAATTCTGCTTGATTAACAGCAGGGTCAACGAAATTTGCCTGTATGTGATACTCGCGTAATCGGGTTAATACATCAAATGAACGTGAATTTCTAATATCAGGACAATCTTCTTTAAAAGTAATTCCCATAAGATAAATTTTAGCTTCACATACATTAAATCCAGCCTGAATCATTTTTTTTATAATGGTATCCGCAACAAAGATCCCCATACTATCATTTATTTTTCTCCCAGCAGCAATAATTTGCGAATGATAGCCAAGATTTTCTGCTTTATAGACAAAATACCAAGGATCGACACCTATACAATGTCCACCTACCAGACCCGGCATAAAATTTAATGCATTCCACTTTGTCGCCATCGCATCAAAAACATCCTTGGTTGAAATCTCCATGCGATCAAATACCATTGCCAATTCATTCATAAAAGCAATATTGATATCACGTTGAGCATTTTCTACTAATTTAGCCGCTTCAGCAACTTTAAGACTCGGAGCTAAATACACCCCTGCTTCAATAATTGATTCATAAACAGCAGCGATGTCTTGCAAACTTTCCGTATCAATGCCGGACACAATTTTTTGTATATTTTCCAAACGATGTATTTTATCTCCTGGATTAATTCGTTCTGGTGAATAGCCAACCCCAAAATCTTTTCCACAAACAAGTCCCGACTCTTTTTCTAAAATCGGTACACATATATCTTCTGTTACACCCGGATATACGGTTGATTCAAAAACAACAATACTTCCCGACAAAAGATTTTTACCTACCAGTTGGCTTGCTGAGGTTACTGGTGTTAAATCTGGAGTTTTATCACCATTTACAGGCGTTGGTACCGCAATAATTATAAAAGAAGCTTCTTGCAAAGCTGCCGCTTCACTCGTAAACGCAATAGATGATCTTTTTATTTCAGCATCCCCAACTTCACCCGTAGGATCTATTCCAGACCGATAACCATCAACTTTCCTCTTGCTTATATCAAAACCGATTGTCTTAAATTTTTTTGCAAAAGCAATTGCCAGGGGAAGTCCCACATATCCCAATCCGACAACAGCCAATATAGCATTTTTTTGTTGTAACTGATCATATATTGACATAACCAATCCCTCATTTCTTATTTGAAAAAGTGTATATTAAATCAAACCATAAAGTATTGCCCATGTTCCCACTTAAATAATCTTCTAATTTATAGTATGCAAAATCAGCTACTAGATTTTCTCGTAGTGTAGTACTATATCCTAACCCATATCCTTTAAATCCATTCATATAATCTGCAAGACCGGTCATTGTATGAACAACGTACGTCCCCTGCGGTTGATTATAATATTTAAACCATATATTGTAACTTCCTGGTTCCCATGATTTTAACTTACCGTTCGAAAGCGTAACCACATATCCATTTTTGCCAGATAATGATGAATGCAAATACATCGCACCAGCACTGAATTTTTCAAAATCATACGTACCACTGACATCAGAAATGGTATTGACCTTGCCATCTGTCAACTTCAAATGGTGGAAACCAGCATCCAAATTATAATCATAGCTATCATAATGTGCTGTTAGAATTGTACTGTTATTGAAATAATCGGATGCATTACCGTATAACAAACTATATTGAACAGGTCCAGGAACCTGCGCCCGAATTCCATTAAACTGCGTATCGAAGATATTCCCATCCCCCATTGATGCTCCAAAAGAACCCACGGTCAGCTTCGTTACGCCAATATTCCCATCCACATAGCCTCTCTGTAAAGTAGGAGAGCCTGCCTTATTAAATTTTCCTGCTAAACTTTTCTCACTTTCCAACATAGTATATGCATGCCAATTATCATTTATATTATAATCAAAATACGTACGTAATCTCAGTTGACTATCTTTATAGGAATATTGATTTGTTGCACCGTTATTTTTAGCCACACTGAGTCGAAGTTCACCATCCACTTTCAGTCGAGCCTCTGGTTCAATAATTTTAGGAACCTCACCATTTTGACTTTCTTTCATTAATTTTTCTGTTTGGAAAAAGCCCAGATCCACTAGTTCTGGCTTGAGTTCTCTCTCTAATTTCGCAAAAATAATTTTATCCTGCTCATCCAGTGTCACTTTATTATCATTTTTATACGAAATAATTTTGGGGGTAACAGCTACTCTAACTGCTGAATTGACCACTTGGTTATTTGCTCTATCAGCTGCCATATAAATCAGTGATTTTGCTAAAGCACAAGTAGAACGATCAAAGGCTAGACTCCCTCCAGTTTTCATTATTCTATCCATTTGCAGCAAGTTATTAGCTAAAACAGCAGCACTCTCCTGCCAAGAAAACTCTTCTCCTACCGACACCTGCTGACGCCCATTCATTGCTAATGTGGCTTTTGCTAAAACTACCGTAGCTGGATTTACAGAAAATTCATTTACACGATTCATTTCTATTGCCGTCTCCAGTAGAAGGTATTCTTGTGCGAGAACAACCGAATTTTCTTCCCATGAGAATTCCTCGGTTGAATTTAAAACCGTCGTTTTTACAGCTTCACTTCCCTCAAGCTGCTGAAACGTATTCGATCTATCCTCTTTTTGCGCATTTCCATTGATTGAATCCATTTTATCTGCTGCCTTTGCTATTAACATTGCCGCTTTTTCTCGTGAAAAGCCATCTTCAGCTTCAAATAAGCCAGCGGAAGATTTCTCAACAATCCCCTTTGCACTTAACTCATCTAAAAATTCACAAACCCAGCCAGGTGGTGATACATTTTGCGCTGCCGCCTCTGCATGAAATGTGAAAGCCATGCGCATTACCATTAGTGTGCTTAGTAAGGTAATCTTTCCTTTCATGGACTTCACTCCTCTTATAATTCTTGTAAAAAATGTTATTTTGCTTGATGGCTTAAATATAAAATATACTTTAAAATCATAAAACCATCATCTCAAAAAAAAAGCTGCCTATTACATACATCGCGGTACAACTTTCACACACGATTTTCCTATGCAACTTGGCAGTCATAGAATATTTCTTTAGATTATGCTTTGACACTCTTGTTTTTCAATCATTTTTCAATACAAAATTATATACATTTTAGTATGTCAAGTAACTATACTATATACCGCACAAACTTGCGTATCCAGTATATATACTTTTTTCATCGTGTAAAAAAAAGACTGCCAGAACATATAAAAATCGGTATATTTTATACACAATTTTCTCATGCAACCTGGCAGTCATAGAATATTTCTTTAGACCCATGGTTTTGCGCCCTTATTTTTCAATAAGTTTGCCCATATATAAGGCAAAAACGTTTTAAATAAAAAGGTTTTTATATTTAAAGCATTTTCGGCAAAAAAGCTATAATATAGTACTTTTTTAGTATATCAAGTTTTTCGTTCCTTTGCAATAAAAAACCAACAATCATAATAAGTCTTATTTTCATGAATCGCTTTTTTTATACAACGATTCTTTGCTCAAATTAAAACAATTTAGGAATCAAGTTTAGGACGAAAGTGTTTGTATAATAACAACAGCGACAAAAACAGTGTCAATACCTCTGCTGCTGGCACCGTCAGCCAAATACCTTTTATACCAAAAATTTGCGGCAAAATAACAACGCCCACCCCAATCCATACAATACCTTTACTCAAAGCAATCAGCACAGAACTTTGCGGATGGCAAATCGCCGTAAAATAACCCGATGCGATAATATTTAACCCATTTACCAAAAATGCCAGTGCATATAAGCGTGCACCATACACAGCAAATGCAATCACACGTTCATTGCCCGATTCGATAAACACCTGAATAATTTCCTGTGCATACAGGGAAATCACCGCAAACAAACCGATACCAATCACCACAGCCGAACCGCAAGCAAGCTTCAAAGCCTCTTTTACCCGTTCCATTTTTCCGCTGCCAT
>Ga0302210_10000479_pt1 | contig 18105 bp, 9 predicted proteins | sample II_Fen_E3_2_FD_198793 | JGI IMG/M metagenome (GOLD analysis project Ga0302210, IMG submission 198793) | Peat permafrost microbial communities from Stordalen Mire near Abisko, Sweden - II_Fen_E3_2 | ecosystem: Environmental > Terrestrial > Soil > Wetlands > Permafrost | place: Sweden: Abisko... | reverse complement strand
ATACCCCAAACATAATTCCGTATGCTACGCTTGTTGGAAAATTCCCATCGAGATAACCGGCTATCAACTGAACAAACACACCGCCAAGCCCACCGGCTGCAGCACCTATGCCTGTTACCGAACCAACAGCCTTCTTTGGAAACATATCCGAAACAGATGTAAATAAATTAGCCGACCATGCCTGATGGGCAGCACCTCCGATAGAAATGAATGCAATGGCATAAACGATCCCATATACCGAAAAATATTGTATCGCTAACAGTGTTAACGGTGCAATTGCAATCAACAGCATGGAAGTCATCCGGGCACGGTAAGCATCCCAACCTTTATTCATAAATGACAATGAAATGGACCCTCCATACACAGAACCAATAATAGCAATCCCAAATACAACAAAATTGGAAATCATAACGTAAGAAGCCGTTTTAGCCGGATCCATCCCGACACAGAAACGTTGTTTTACATAGGTTGGCAACCAAAACAGCAAAAACCACCCGACGCCGTCCGTAAGGAATTTTCCGGTAACAAACGACCAGGTCTGACGATAAGTCAACAACTTAAACCAGGCTACTTTTTCAACGGTGTCAACCGCTACAATTGCCTCATCATGATCACTGTGGATATAGTCGAATTCTGCCTGGGAAACTTTTCCTTTATCCAACATCTTTTTGGGTGTTGAATAAAAAATACTCCAGAATATAAGCCATAAAAAACCAAGGATCCCTGTGATGATAAAAGCCATCTGCCAACCATGGAATGTCCCAAGGAATTTAGAGCCTGAAGTCCATGTTAATAAGCACCATGGTACAAACAAGGCACAAATCATCGCGCCAATATTGGATCCGGAATTAAAAATCCCAGTAGCTAATGCCCGTTCTTTTTTGGGGAACCATTCCGCTACAGTTTTAATTGATGCAGGAAAGTTCCCTGCCTCACCCGCACCAAAGATACTACGGGCAATGCTGTGAGCTACTAGTGATTTACCCATAAATGCGCTCAAGATCCCTGAGAAGGACCATACAATCAATGAGAGTGCCAGTCCTAATTTTGTCCCGATCTTATCAATGACTACACCGGCTATCAGGGTAAACCCGGCATAAAACAGGGTGAAGGTAGAAGTTAAATAGGAGTATTGCTGTGATGTCCAGCCAAATCCGGCTTCCGAACAAAAGTAATCTTTTAAGAACCCGATAACATTGCGGTCCATGTAGTTGACCGTTGTAGAGAATAAGAGTAAAGAAGCAATTACCCAACGATAATGCCCGATTTTAGCAGCAGTTGATGAATTCATGTAGTATTTTTTATTAGGATAAATTAGTTAGTTAAATTCAGCGTGATTAAACACCGCTGAATGAACTAAATCCACCATCAATGGGTATGACCACACCTGTAATAAAGCTGGCTGCTTCGGAGCATAAAAACTGTACGGCTCCATTCAGTTCGTTGATATTTCCAAAACGTTTCATAGGCGTATTGGCAATGACCTTCAGGCTCCGGTCTGTCAATGATCCATCAGGATTAATAAGTACTGCCCTGTTCTGGTCCCCGATAAAGAAACCGGGTGCAATGGCATTTACCCGGATACCATCCCCGTACTTCATAGCCATTTCCATAGCCAGCCATTGTGTAAAATTACCAACAGCCGCCTTAGCAGCTGAATATCCGGGTACACGTGTCATGGCCTGCATGGCAGCCATCGATGAGATATTGATGATACTTCCCGATTTTTGTTCAGCCATAATCCGGCCAAATACATAACTTGGATATACAGTTCCGTTCATATTCAGGTCTGTCACCTTATTCCAGTCTTCTATTTTCATATCGAAGAAACTCTGGTCAGGCATCAGGGTAGCACCGGGTATATTTCCACCGGCAATATTCAGCAATATATCGATCCGTCCCCACTTCTCAACAACATCTTTCGCAATGGCTTCAAGGCTGTTTATATCCAGCACATTACCCACGTACCCTTTTACCTCACCACCAAGCTCCGTGAATTCAGCAAGGGTCTTATCTAATTTCTGCTGATTGGTTCCGATGGCTACTATTTTAGCCCCTGCCTGTATAAAACTGCGTGCAATACTGCCACCTAAGACGCCACATACACCTGAAATAACTGCTACTTTTCCTTGAATACTAAATATTTCGTTCATATTATTTTAATTTGTTCCTATCAAGTTGTTTTATGTAATTTTTCATTCCAATTCTTATTGTTTTATTTCGTTCTTCACAGTGGCCATTATACCCGAAATCTGAGCCAACGCATACATTCTCCCTAGGAAAGAATAACCCGGATTATAGGATTTATTGACGTCATCAAGCATCAACTTGCCATGATCAACCCGCATGGGTAAATCAGGATTCTCATGTTCGAAAATACGTATCAACTCAATTAATTTACCACGGCCTTCCAGATGGGATGCTTCAATAAAATCACCATTTTCAGACACCTCTGTACTCCTTAAATGCACAAAATGGGTTCTCTTTGCAAATTCCCGTGCCATAGCCAACACATCATTGTGTAACCCTGAACTCAATGACCCGGCACAAAATGTAAAGCCATTGCAGGGGCTCTTTTCTGCATTCAAAATCCATTCTATATCTTCCGAATTCCCTACTATCCGGGGTAATCCCAATACAGGGTACGGTGGATCATCCGGATGAATGCAAAGATGCATGCCATACTCTTCGGCAACAGGGATTACACGTTGTAGGAAATATTTCAGGTTCTCACGCAACTGATTCTTGTTAATGCCTTTATAAAGCGCCAGTAGCTGGTTAAACAATTCCACCGGTTTTTGAACATTGCCTTTGAAATTCTCGTTTACAAAGCCCTGGGTTTTTACTATAATGGTATGAATCAACTCTGCTTTCTCATCCCCGGATATCGTTTTATTCAGTTCGTTTACCTGCTCCATTTCAACTTCTGAGTAATCCTTTTCAGCTCCTGCCCTATTTAAAATAAAGCAATCGAAATAAGCAAAGCGGATCTTATCAAAAGAAAGTGTCAAAGTGCCATCTGCCAGTTTATAATTCAGATCAGTACGAATCCAATCTATGACCGGCATAAAATTATAGCAAACTGTCTTTATACCTGCTTTCCCTAAATTTGAAAGACTGGTTTTATAATTTTCAATCAACTGGTTTCTATCCGATCCGGCATATTTGATACTTTCCGACACGGGCAAACTTTCTACTACCGACCACCGGAGGCCGAAACTCTCTATATACGTTTTCAATTCTATGATGGCTTCATAAGTCCACACATCCCCGTTTGGCACATCATGTAAAGCCGTTACTATTCCTTCAACACCAATTTGCCGGAGCATATCGAGTGTGATAGTATCTTTTTTTCCAAACCAACGCCAGGTCTTTTCCATATACTCTAATTAATTATGTTGTTTCAAATCCAGCTTTATCTTTTTCAAGTCATCCAAATCATGTACAGGCCGCTCAATATCATAGGGAATTTGGCGTTTAGAGTACGTCTGGAAGTACAAAAGGCAGGCATCCTTCCACCACACTGCATCACGTACCTGAATCCGTAATTTCGACTGTATTTCAGAGAAACGCTGTGCATCGATACAAGGCTCTGTCCGATCCCATATTTTTTGAAAATCCCGGATCTGCATTACACCACTGTCGTAGGTATAACATAGCTCTTCCCATAATGTGCGGCCGTTTTTCATGGGATAATCCCAGGGAACATGGTGGAACCATAAGATCAGATTCTCAGGACATTTAGTCAAATCATCATACTGTTCTTTTACCGGCTGTGCATATTGGGAAACAGCGTTGCTACCGGAGGCACTTCGGTCAAAACCTAACCCTACAGAATCAGCCTTGTGATAATAGCTTGGCAACCAATCGGGACGTGCACCCGGAACTGCACACCAGGGTTCAGGACCATAATGATGTCCCCAGGCAAACAAATGATGCAATCCCAATGGCATCATGTAGTTTACAACTGCTTCGCGGGAGAGGAGCATTACTTTTTCAATTTGTGTATGACAATCATTAGATAACGATGCAGGTGTTGAATTATTAAAAGTCATCGTTATCCATTCATTTGCAATTTCTTCGCTTGTTAACTCGTTATTCCATGCCAATCGCCCGAATGCATACCAGTTAGCCTGTGCAAAATGATGTCCGCACCAGTTAGCATCATCACCAATGTTAGCAACACCGGCAATGGCAGTTAACTTCTGAGGATAAACCTGACCGGTAGAAAGTTTTGCTATCGTTGTTCCATTACCCTGGGCATGTGTATCGGTATCCAGGAACTCTTTCCACATAGTCGACAGGAAAACCAAGTGATTGCCCTGTCCCAGATATTCCTGCGTAATCTGCAGTTCAGGCATTAAAGCCGTTTTTTTCATAGCCCCAAACAACGGACTGAAAGCTTCACGTGGCTGGAAATCAATAGGTCCGTTTTTTACCTGAACAATGACATTGTCCCGGAATTGCCCATCAAGGGGCAGAAATTCCTTGTAAGCTTGTTTTGCACGATCCTTTTCATCCGGATTATAGACAAATGCACGCCACATGACAATGCCGCCATATGGCTTCAAAGCATCAGCCAGCATATTAGCACCATCAGCATGTGTACGTCCGAAATCCTGGGGACCGGGAAGTCCTTCACTGTTTGCCTTAACCAGGAATCCTCCAAAATCAGGGATCAGTTGATAGATTTCCTTTGTCTTAGCATTCCACCACTTTACAACATCTTTGTTTAATGGATCGGATGTTTTCAAACCACCAAGGGCCGTAGGTGACGAGAAATTGATTGAAAGGTATACCTTGATCCCATAAGGACGCATTACTCCGGCAATAGCCTTTACTTTCTGCAAATACTCACCGGATAATACCTTAGGCATAGCATTTACATTATTCAATGCTGTACCGTTGATTCCTATTGATGCATTAGCACGGGCATATTCGGTCCACAAGGTTACATCCTTGTTTGTAATTGTCGGATGTTCCTCTTCGTAACGCCAAAAGATGGAATGGCCTGCATAACCGCGTTCAACCGATCCATTCAGGTTATCCCAATGGTTCAGGATACGCACTGAGTAAGAAGGTTTTTCTTTTATATCCAGGCTACTTGTAAACTGATTTACCTGGATTAACCGCAACAAATGGTAAACGCCATACAGCAAACCGGCATCTGTATTGGCTGCTATTACGGTTATCGAATCGTCTTTCACCTTTAGTGAACGAATCAGATACCCTTCCGTTCCTATAAGTTTTAGTTCTTTGGAAATCTTCAGTGACTGAATGAAATTATCTTTTCCTGTACCGATAACCAGAATCTTATCAGTAATATTTTTCTGTTGAGTTAGCGACATATTACCCATTGACTTCCATGCATAGTCAAATTCCTTGCAAGGGGTAGATGCAGGATTACCGATGATACCGGAGAATAAATTCTTATTGACATTTACTGCAGAATAACGCAACCATAAACGACTGCCATCTTCGGAAAAAGCGGATAGAGAAATTATCAATGCAAAGAGTAACGTTATATTTTTTTTCATTATACATAATTTCATGCCAACGCACAAAAGCAAAAAATTAATTATTCACAATGAATTTATCTCCTTTTACCTGTATATCGCATTCTACAACGCTTTTACCTGCAATCGAACTGGCATCAGGTTGCCTGCCTCCTATCGAAACATGCACTATTCCAGCTTCAATGATTGCCAGGTTATTCTCATTGCGGGCAGCAAATTGTTCGGGTGTAAGCGTAAATTCAACAGTTTGAGTTTCTCCTGCTTTCAAATGAATGCGTTTGAATCCTTGCAATGACCTGATGGGCTTTTTCAATTTACTATCCGGTAAGGAAATATACAACTGGACTACTTCATCACCATCATAACTGCTTGTATTTGTAACATTAGCAGATATATTGATTTTCTCACCTGCTTTTATTTCTGAAGGGACATTTTTCAACTGATAGTTGAATGTACTGTAGCTAAGTCCGTAACCAAACTCATACAAAGGTTTCCCGGTAAAGTAACGATACGTCTTGCCTTTCATATCGTATTCATCGAATGCAGGAATCTGGTTGATATCCTTATAAAAGGTAAGAGGCAGACGACCCGAGGGATTATAGTCACCAAAGATCACATCGGCTATTGCCTGACCACCAGCCTGACCCGGATACCAGGCTTCAATGATAGCCGGAATATTTTCAGCTTCCCAATTGAATGCCAGGGCACTTCCATTTAATAACACCAGTACTGTCGGTTTTCCAAGTTTCTGAATATCCCTGATCAATTCAGTCTGGCTGGCAGGCAGTTTAATATCTACACGGTCACCTCCTGCAAATCCGGGGACTTTCACCTTCATCTCCTCTCCCTCGAGCATGGGACTCAAGCCCATACAAAGCACGACCAAGTCTGACTTCTGAGCCAGTTCAAGCGCTTCTTCCTTTAACATCGGGTTTGGAATATCCCATACCAACCGTGCTATCGAATATTCCGGATTATTTAGGGGATAATCGAATCGTACAGTATATTTCTTATTTGCCTCCAACTCCACAAACTGATATTCTTTTCGTGCATCATGCTCACTTGGTTGGCCATTTATCAGCAATTTCCCATTAATATAAATATCAAAACCATTGAAAGCTTCGCCTCCTATTGCATATTTCCCTGTAACTGGAGGAACTAATACTCCTGACCAACGTACTGAGAACGAATCGGGTTTCATATCTTCAAACGGCGCTTTCGTCCACCATACAAAATCAATATTCTTATCAACCTGACGATGTTTTACTTCTCCTTTGAACTTGTTTTTTGTAAAATACTCGCCATTCAATCCATTTCTTTTTAATGATTTATCTGTAAAGAAGTACTGCGAAGAAATAGCTTTCATACAGGGCAACTCATCAGCCAGGCGGCAACCCTGGGCATATTTCACCTCAGCATTCGGCAATTTTTCAACAATCCCTTTCAATGGTGTTATTTCTTGCGAAGGATACCCGTTGTAGTTACCTAACAGAATCTCACGATTGTCTGCATTTGGACCAATTACAGCCACATGTTGTATACTTTTGGAGAAAGGAAGGATATTCTTTTTATTTTCAAGCAGCACCATTGATTTTCGTGCTGTTTCTAAGGCTAATTTACGGTGCTGGTCGCAATCGACTACTGATAGTGGAATCTGAGCATATTTCACCATTTCAGTTGCATCAAACTGCCCGAGTTTCATGCGTGCCAGAATAAGCCGCCTGACCGAAACATTGATTTCTTCTTCAGATACCAATCCTTGCTTTACAGCACCAAGCAAATATTTCGCATACGTATCACCGCAGTTCAGGTCTGTCCCTGCTTTCACAGCCATAGCAGATGCTTCTTCGGGTGTAGCCACAACATGATGGGCATTCAGTTCGTAGAAATCCTGAATGGCAGCACAATCTGAAACTATATACCCCTTAAAATTCCATTCGTTACGCAGGATATTTTCAAGAAACTGACTACCGCAACATGGTATCCCTTTCAACCGCTGGTAAGCACACATCACCGAATAGGCTCCTCCTTCCATAATAGTACGTTTGAAATGAGGCAAATAGGTTTCAGCCAGGTCATAGTCACTAGGCAAGACATCGAATGAATGACGGGTTGATTCAGGGCCACTATGCACGGCAAAATGCTTGACTGTAGCCACCAGTTTCAGATAGCGGGGATCATTCCCCTGCAACCCTTTTACAAATGGAATGGCCAATTCAGCAGTCAGGTACGGATCTTCACCATAGGTTTCCATTCCCCTTCCCCATCGTGGGTCACGAAAGATATTGATATTTGGCGTCCAAAAGGTCAGGCCCTTATAGATACCATGTTTTCCTTGTCGCAAATAATCGTTGTTCTTAGCTCGTGCTTCATCTGAAATGGCATTAGCAATTGAAAACATTTGATCTTTGTCCCACATGGCTGCCATGCCTATTGCTTCCGGAAATACTGTGGCAAGGCCACTGCGTGCAACTCCGTGCAGGCATTCATTCCACCAGTTATAGGCCGGAATCCCAAGCCTGTCAATGCCTGGTGAATCATACCGCATCAACTGTATTTTTTCTTCTAATGTTATTTGTGAAACCAAATCAGTGGTCCGTTCTTCGAAGGTGAGTTGTGTGTTTCTGAACGGTTCAATTGCTTTCAGGGTTGAAATCTGCGTTAGCAAGACTATCGCAAAAAGGATACGGGGAAAGGTTATAATTTTCATGGTATTAAAAGTATATACAAGAACCTGCTACCAGTAATTCCTGTTTATTTTAAGTGTTTTATTTTCAAAAACAGAATGATACAAAAATACACATTTATGAATCATAAAGAGTCATAAATGTGATACAAATACTTTACAAATTGTCTGTTTAAAGCCATTCCATCCAAAACGAGTCTGCGTAGTCTTAACAGGAGTAAACATTGCCCCGGAAAGCAGGCACAATGAGTTTTCAAGTAAGTTTATTCGTTTCACAAGTTTCAATTTAAGTATTGGGATAATTATGTTGACGACTCATGCTCAGATGAATCGGGTTGGCATCGTATTGTCAACATTCAATTATTCCATTAATCCATCTATTGTTTTGATAGTTCCATCCGGATTATATTCCAGTTCTACCACTTTGAGACTTCGTAACCATGTTTTTCCTCCTGAGGGACGACTGTCGTGATGGAACAAATACCATTTTCCATCATATTCGGTAATGCAATGATGGGTAGTCCATCCAACAACCGGTGTCAGGATTACTCCCTGGTAAGTAAACGGCCCATAGGGATTGTCCCCCACCGCGTAGCAAAGCAAATGGGTGTTGCCTGTAGAATACGAATAATAATACTTCCCGTTGTATTTGTGCATCCACGAAGCTTCAAAGAACCGGCGATCATAATCACCTGCCTTAAGCGGTTCACCGTTTTCATCAAGAATAACCAAATCACCCGGCATATCTTCAAATTCAAGCATATCGGCACTTAGTTTCACCACTTTCGGGCACAAAGCAGGTTCATTGTCTGCCGGTTCATGTCCACATTCAATGGCTTTATTTGCCCGATAACGCTGAAGTTGTCCACCCCACAAACCGCCAAAATACATATAGTGGCTTCCATCTTCATCTTCAAAGACACAAGGATCAATGGAATAACTGCCTTTTATCGGGCAATCACGTGCAATGAACGGACCTTCAGGGGTATTGCTCTCCGATACGCCGATATGAAAAACATCATTTTTGTCTTTGAGCGAAAAGTAAATATAATACTTTCCGTCTTTGTGTGCAGCATCACAGTCCCAAAGCTGTCGCCCTGCCCAGGGAATATTTTTTACATCAAGTGCCACACCATGATCGGTCACTGCACCATCCATGCTATCCATGGAGAACACATGGTAATCACGCATATCGAAATGATCGCCATTGTCATTTTCAGGAATACCCGATTCAACATCATGTGAGGGATAAATATAGATTTTCCCGTTGAAAATATGTACTGCCGGATCTGCCGTATAAAGATTCGGAACTAAGTATCTTGATTTCTTCATATTCATTAATTACCCTTATCCCCTAAAGGGGAACTAAGTTAGTTTTATATTATTTTTTTTATATCAAAAGTTTCGTTTTTACAATCTGTTTTACTCCCCTTTAGGGGTTGGGGGTAGCTACCATGATAATCATTTCTACAACTGGCTTGGCTTTATAATTCCTGTCAAAGAGTAATGGGTAATCACTTCTCCCTGGTACAGGCCAATTCTGCCAGGTCAGTACATCAACTCCCCATAAGGTAACACGGATTATTTTATCCTGATGTTTTAAAAAGAGTTTGAAGAAATCATTCATCCGGTTATTTCATTTTATTGCAACTGAGTCAGATAAAACAGCCGGAAAAAGATTCAACTCTTTTTTCTAAGTATATAAGGTAAATAAATCAACTCCTATATCCATTTTTGGGAAGGGAAGTAGCGTCAATTTCGGTTCAGTCATCATTACCCTTTTATGAATTTGAATGTTGAAATTTACTCTACCAGTTCATCTGCTAAAACTTTCTTCTTAGTAACATCTTTAGCTTTCAATCTCCTTGATTGCAGTACTTCTTCTATTTCAATTTCTTTCTTTTTGTTTATTTCATAGAAAAATAAGCAGGAAGCTCCCAGAAGGAATGTAATAGTAGGGAATACACTTACTGAAAGTTTAATTCCCTGAATGGTACTTTCAGTCTGAACGGCAAGTTGCTGGTTATAATTAAAAAAGGCCAGGATGCCAGCTACCAATGCACCACCAATACTTAACCCTGCTTTCAGTCCAAAAATCATAGCCGAGAAAATAATTCCTGTTGCCCTCCGATTGTTTTTCATTTCCGAATAGTCGGCTACATCGGCTATCATTGCCCATAACAACGGAATAGTGAGTCCGTAGAAAAAGCCATGAAATAGTTGTGACAAAAATACCAGTCCGATAGATCCTTTTGAGAAAAACAAGAATGCAAATAAGAAAATGGTGGATAATAACAAGCCCACAACAAATACATCCCGTTTTCCAAACTTATCTGCCAGTCTCTTCGAAAAAGAAATACCAAGAATCATGAATATTATGCCACCGCCATTAAACAAACTAAATCCTGAAGTTGCTGCATCTTTAGGCCATACAAATCCCACCAATCCAATTCTGGTTAACATGGTATTTAAACCATCGATAAAGTTATTGAACCCGATATTCTGAAGGAAAGCTGCAAGTTGCGCCTTGTCCAGGTAGTTCTCGAAATAATACACATACATACCCCCTTTAAGTGATAAGGTAATAAATACCAGGATGGTCAGAAACAACATGGCGATCCATGGTTTGTTCTTTGATAAATCTTTAATATCTTGTTTCAGACTTGACTTTTGCTCTGGTTTTGGGATTATACGTTCCCTGGTTGTCAGGAATGTAATGATAAAGAATATCACCCCTGTTACAGCAAAAATAGTCATTACTTTCTCGAAGCCAACTGTCTTGTCTCCATTCCCGAAGATCAATACCAACGGTAACAGCAGAGCCTGAACAATAAACTGAGCAACCATTACTGCCACAAACCTGAACGATGAAATGCTGTTGCGTTCTGACATGTCACCCGTCATAACTCCGCTGAGTGCAGCATAAGGAAGATTATTGGCAGAATATATTAGCACCAGGAATATATACGTAATGAAGGCATAAATGAGTTTACCCTGTGGCCCAAAATTCGGTGTTGTAAATGTCAGCAATGCAATGATACCAAAAGGTATGGAAGTCCATAAAATCCACGGACGAAACTTTCCCCAACGGGTTACAGTACGATCGGCAATGGCTCCCATAAACGGATTAAACGATGCACCAATCATTCCTCCCACAAAGATAATAATCGAAGCCGATGCAGGTGGAATCTTAAAAACATCGGTGTAGAAAAATGCAATAAATGTCATTAAGGTTTGAAAAATAAGATTCGCCGCCAAGTCACCCAAGCTATAGCCAATTTTCTCAATGATTGAGACTTTTTGTGAAGTTGATTTCATGTGTAATTATTATTTCTTTATAATTATTGCATTTTGGTATTTTCAAGAGTTGACACTCTTTTTTAATTTAAAATACTCCGGATATATTTTCTTTAATTTATCCAAATCAATCATGATTTTTTGAATCACCATGCTAGGTTCAAAGAGTATGAAACGCAAGGTGTGTAAACCTGGAGTTTTCAGTATATGAGTTGTAATAGTTTCATAAGTTCAAATACCCAGTTAAAAAGCATGTGTATAAATACGCCGGTTGTAACTTACTACCTACTCAAAATCGCTATTGCTTCATCGTTGATGGAAAGACTGCTGTAATGTACAGCAGGCTGTCATGTCGTATTCATCATGCTTTTAATGTAAATGTCATTCTTTTCGGAATTGGAATATCCGCTCAATGTATCCGGGAGAAATATCGATATGCGATGTTTCATAGATACGATAAATTGTTCATGGCTTATAGTTGCCGGTAATAAAAGAAAAATCGAAATATCTTCTTGATCTGATTATAACTGAAATAAACTGTAAAATAGAAAAATAGAAATAATGTGACTCATTAATCTTAGATTAAAATCCGGCTAACCCAACACCGGGTTAGCCGGATTTATCGTTAAATAAACTCTTTAATTATACAAAAAACTTACTTGCGATAATGCTTCAAATTAAGCTTTTCAAATTAAGAAAACATGAATTAATATCCCGGGTTTTGATAAGCAGCTTTTTCTGTAGCGGTCATATCCATACCATCAATCTGTGCTTGTGGAATAGGGTCTAAATAGTTAGCTGGTAAAATTGTACGTGTTACAGTTTGAACCGTACGATCTCCAAATTTGACTCCACAAATTTGGTAAGTACCAGCAACGTTTGCCCATGTTTGTGTACGCCTTAAATCAAAGATTCGATAGCCTTCTCCGTAAAATTCACGTGAACGTTCTGCCAAAATATAGTTAATATCTATTGTTGCTGGAGTTGCGGCAACCATGGCAGCGCTATTATCTGCAACTACGACTGCATTTTGGGCATTGCTATATCTCCATTTTCCTGCCCGTGCACGAATAATATTGATCAACCCTTTTGCAGTTCCATCATTTGCATAGGTACCTGATACAGATGTTACAGTTGCGCCCTTCACGGCTGCTTCTGCAGCAATAAAGAATAGCTCCGAGAACTTGAGAATTGGGAAAGGACGTGTACTTCCTGCGTTTGGATTTCCGATTCCTGTACCATTATCAGTACGATAAGGTCCTAATTTCCAAAGTCCGGGATAAATAATTCTGCTTATGGCACTCGGTCCAACTACATAATCGGCTCTTCCGGGCATCGTACCAGCTCCGACACTACTTTTACCTGGTGCTAGCGGATCCGGATAAGCAGGTGGATAAACAATAGAAGGATCGTCAGTGCTCAGGAATGAAAGTATTGGTGCACCGGGCACAACCGACATACCGTTTGCATTGACTAAAGAAGTTGCAGTTACCGTCCCACCTAACGGCCAGTTAGCATGGTAAACAGTTGTAAAGGTTCCATCGTAACGTGAATCATTTGTTTTGTCTGCAAAAGTATTTGTGAATACTCCAATTGGGGGAGCCATACGTACCCATGGACGTCCCAAATCTTGTGTAGATACACGCAAAACTGAACTTATTTTATACGTAGCGCCACCATCTCCAGAACTTGTGATAGTTGGATAGTTCCATGTCAACATCCAGCCGGCAAAGTTATCGGGAGCAGCAGCACTACCCGAAGTAAGGCTACCGCCATTATATTGCTGACTTAGCTGCGTATGGTCTGCATACAACATCATTTCTTTATTACGATCGTTTGATCCTACGTTAACATCGTAGTATGTTGCTTGCAAAGCATAAGATCCCGGATTAGCAATAACAGTAGTTGCAAGGTTGTATGCCTGCTGAAAATACCAAGCTGCATCTTTTCCGTTAGGATCTGTTCTGTCACATAGTGGATAGGTAGGAATATTGTTTGGATTTTGAAGCCACCAGGCGTAAGTCAGATAAGCTTTAGCCAACAACAATTGGGCAACTTGTTTGGTTACTGTACCTGTAAAGCGTTGTGTAACAGGCAAAGTATTTACTGCTGTCAACAAATCCGGAAATATACATTTAGTATAAACTTCAGGAACAGTATTGCGGACTGATGTTCTGGATGGATTCGTGTTAAACTTTAGTATTCCTGAACCCAAATCTAATGGTACGCCACCATACCTTTGTACCAACAGAAAGTAGTCATAAGCACGCATAAAATTGGCTTCTGTAATCAACGAACCTGGAATTGTATCTGCAGTTCCTTTTTTACTGGCATTTACTATTAAAGCATTTTCAATAATACCATTGGCTGTATTGATGTTAGAGTAGACAGTACTCCACAATATGCCGATAGGGGAAGTTGCAGAATTAAACGTCGCTGCACCTGAATAATCCATAGACGTAAAGTTTCCATCAGCACTTTGACCCCATGTTGCTTCATCTGTACCGGTTTCACATGAGTTGAAGTAATATGCTTGCCCGTTTAAATTGCGTAGGTTTGCATAGAGTGCCGTTACTCCACCCAAAATACCTGCTTTTGTCTGGAAATATCCGGGTGTATAAAAATTGCGTGGGTTCTCAGTCAGAATATCTGAGGAGCATCCCATAAAGAATACAGATACCAGGGCTGTTCCTAATAAAGATTTTATATATTTACTTTTCATTGTTATTATTTTTAAAATGTTACATTGATACCCATTAAGTAACTGTGCGTAGAGGGTGTATTAGTACCTATAACCAGTGTACGAGAGTTGTATGAATTTACTGCCTGATTTTGATTACCATACGAGTTGGTTTCTGGATCCATACCTGATTGATTGTGGTAAGCAGAGAACAATATAAATGGGTTCTGTACAGTGCCGTAAAGTCTCAGTTTCTCAATTCCCGCAAATTTTAACCATTTTTGTTTGAAGTTATACCCCAGTGTAATGGTACGTATCTTCAGGTACGATGCATCGAAGTAACCCAACGTACTGCCATAAAGTGGATTATCGCCACTTAATGGACCGGCAGGATTAGGATATAGAGCATTCGTATTAGTTGTAGTCCAGTAGTCAACATTCACATTTCCTCGACGTCCTGTCATTAAATTAAGGTAACTGGCCGATCCATAAAGGGTACTTACAAGTATACCACCACTTTGAAAACCACCAACAACAGCTAAGTCAAATCCTTTATAAGCTACACGGGTATTGAATCCACCCTGAAAATCAGCATCAAGATTCATTACTTGCCTGTCATCCGGACCTATTGCCCTTGTTGGCGTACCATCAGCCTTATAAGTACCTGTGTATTGAATTTTAATCATACCTACAGTTGAAGTTTTTCCTGGTTCCAACGTACTAAAATACTTATAATCAGCATCAGTCGTATTCCAAAGACCTATTTTCTTGTAATCGTAGATACTATTTATGGATTTACCTTTAAACCATCCGTTGTTTATGTCTTGATCAGCTCCTGAAGCAAGAGCAGTAATCTTGTTTACGTTTTTATACACATTCGCTCCGACTTCCCATGTCCATCCGTTTAGGTTGTCCAATATCACACCATTCAATGAGATTTCTAACCCTTTGTTTTGGGTTGAACCTACATTGGCAGTATAGCTACTCACGCCTGAAGTACTGGGCAAATTAACATTCATCAAAAGATCTTTTGTGTCGGTTATATAATACTCTACAGTACCGGATAAGCGATTTTTCAAGAGAGAAAAGTCAGCAGCAAAATTATATGTATACGAATATTCCCATCCTAATTTAGAATTTGGCACAGTATTAACATTAAAACCGGTACTATAAGTAGTGCCAAAATTGTATGGAGCTGTGTTTAACGATCCAAGCGTAGAGTAAGTCGCAACTGATTGATTTGAAGTTTGTCCATAACCGGCACGCAACTTCAATGCATCAATCCATGTTATATCCTTCATGAACGATTCTTTATTCATATTCCAACCGACAGATACTGCAGGATAGGTATGCCACTGATATCCGGGAGCAAGCCTTGACGAGCCATCGGAACGTACGGTACCACTTATCATATAGCGGTCGTCATAAGAATACATAACACGTCCCATCAATGATTCCAGGCCCCATACCGAATATCCCTGATAAGGAACAAAATTGGCATCTTTGCCTGGGTTAACCGTAATGTCGGAGGCATTAGCTTGACCTATATTATAGAATTGTAGGTTGTCAGTTGGAATGTTTATAGCAGATATTGTTGAATAATTATTAAAATTTTGTTCCGCTGAGTACATTGCAACTGCATTTACTCTGTGTTTCCCAAAAGAACGGTCGTAAGTAAGCATGTTTTCAATGGCCCAATCTGTAGTATAGGAGTTAACGACACTTGCAGAAGAAGCTGCGGTAGCTGTAGCATTCATAACACCCACCCCTGTATAGGTACCGGCGTTACTAAAGTTAAAGTTCGCTCCGATGTTGGTGCGGTACTTTAAGCCTTCCACTCCCGGTATTTTTATTTCGGCATAAAAAGAGTTATAAGAACCTAATGCCTTTTTTTGATCTTTCCAGGTATCTCCTAAATTTTCAATCCTGTCTTTTGTCAAAACAAAACCTTGATCCAATGGCATTTGCACAAATCTCTTTAAAGTACCATCAGTATTATATGGGTTTGCAATAGGTGATTGACTTAACACATTTCCCACTCCTAAACTCGCACCATTAGTAACATTAAAATTGGTATTTGAAGTAAATCCAACCCGAATATATTTGCCTATTTCCTGATCGATTGAACCGCGGATAGCATAACGGGTATAATTCTGACCAGGTATTACCGCTTGATTGGTATAATAGTTCGCACCAAACTTATAGCTGCCCTTTTCATTACCACCCGAAACATTTAAATCATGGCTTTGTACTATTGCAGTTGTATAAAACATTGACTGCCAATCTGTATTCACATCATTGGCTTCATCGCTTCCGTTTGCTGTATATCTGCCTGATGCTTTACGAAGAGCAACAAATTCAGGGCCATTCATCATCGGATAATAAATAGCCTTCCCTTGACCATAGTAGCCACTGTAGCTTACCTGTGGTACAGCCCCTTTTACCCCTTTATTAGTTGTTATCAATATAACACCGTTTGATCCACGCGAACCGTAAATTGCAGTTGCCGATGCATCCTTTAGAATATCTACGCTCTTAATGTCGTCAGGACTAATGTCACTGATAGATCCGGAAAATGGTATACCATCGAGCACGATCAACGGATTATTGTCCGCAGTGAGCGATCGTGTACCGCGAATACGAATTTGCAATGTAGCACCGGGCTTTGTATCATTTTGCTCCAAATCCACACCTGCAAGACGTCCTTGCAATGCTTGCGTGATATTACCAGCAGGAATTTCTTTCAGCACACTTCCATTTACCGAAGCAACTGAACCTGTAACAGCTTCTTTCCGTTGAGTACCATATCCTACTACAATAACTTCATTCAATGACTTGTCTTCGTCTTTCAAGGTGACATTGATGGTGGATCTGCCATTAACATCCACCAATTGTGTTTGATAGCCTACATACGAAAAAGTTATTTTTGAATTTTCAGGGGCTTTGATTTCATAAGCTCCTGCCAGATCCGTAATTGATCCGCCGGTAGTTCCAACTACCTTAACACTTACTCCGATTAACGTTTCACCGGTTGCATCTTTGACAATACCCCTGACGGTTATTGTTTGTGCAAACCCCAAAAGTGGAAATACTAAGAAGATGAGAAATAGCCAAAATGGCTTAATTTGATTTTTGATTTTCATGATTAGAATTCATTTTATTAGATTTTTAATTACTTGGTTTAAATAATCACTCACTAGATTTTCAGGTTTTCATTTCATTTTTAAATTTAGAGTTTGACATGGTTGAATTTTTATGTGACAAACTTACCCATTAATATTATAGTTGTATGTAAGTTTTGTTGCACAGACTTTTCTGCTGGTTACATTTTTGCTAAATTTGAAACAAGGATTTACTTTCCCGTTACATGCCGGTGGTTACCCCCCATTATTACCTTTGTTTTTGTAATATTCTATTTACAAAAGGATTATGTTTTATTTTCGAATTGTTTCCTGCGTAACATCCCTGAATTTGGTCTTTAAACCTCGAACCGGACACAAAAAAAAACAGCCGGCAGATATCCGGCTATTCTCAATTTTTATTCCTGGGATTTCCCAGACTTCCACACATAGGTGATATTATGATCACAGTTATTTCCTGTTCTATTCATCAATCCCGGTAAAGAGTCGAGGAGCCATAAATCAAAATTCAGTTCAAAGTGATAACATGTAAATAATCAAAATGCCGTATCCCTTGACTGTCGAGGAAATTTTATTTTGCTTTGAGTTTTGTTTATTTTTGATACTCATCCTGCATTTTTTTGATATTTCAGTTTTTTAATTTTGGTTACAACTTCGTCAAAACCATAATTTCACCCATTTTTTTCTCCTTCATTTGGTCTTACTTGATAGGGGGTTCCGAGGGGGTTGCGAGGGCCTTCCGAGGGCCTTCGGAGGGCTAAACCTCACCAAACCCCCTCGCAACCC
>Ga0302210_10000476_pt1 | contig 18151 bp, 25 predicted proteins | sample II_Fen_E3_2_FD_198793 | JGI IMG/M metagenome (GOLD analysis project Ga0302210, IMG submission 198793) | Peat permafrost microbial communities from Stordalen Mire near Abisko, Sweden - II_Fen_E3_2 | ecosystem: Environmental > Terrestrial > Soil > Wetlands > Permafrost | place: Sweden: Abisko... | reverse complement strand
CTCCGCCAGGCGCATAATGTCAAAATAAATAGTTTGATTTTTACCAAATAGTTCGAACTTTATTTCTCTCCGCATAATTTTACCCCCTAAAAAATATAAAAGGGCCGGCGATAACGTCGACCCTTTTTGTGATTACTCGGTCACCGTCAACGCAACGGCGATCGCCGCTCCGTCTCCCGTGGTGATATTAAACGTATATGACCCCGCAACAAGACCGTCCAGATAAGTACTCTTTAAAGTGAGCACCCCTGCTAAGTAGGTGTAGTCAGTGGTTACTGTTAGCGCGGTACTGCCATTAGCGACCCTAGACACCGTTGTCGTCGTAGGCAGGATATTAAATACTTTATCCACTATCGCCGCTAAGCTAACCGTGGCGGTTAAGGGGTCTATGGACGGTGTTCGGTCGCTAAGAGCGCCGTTACCGCCAATGGTACCCTTTATCGTTGCCTCGCCGTCATATGGCGTATCCATCGAAAAATCTGTTAAACTGCCCCAGCCTGTTTGATAGCTACCATCCGGGTATAGCAATTTAGTGTTGATCTCCGCCCCCGCCATAAAAGCGTTTTCCAAAATCGCCAATCCTGTATCGGACAAAATAACCAAGCTACCTAAATCGATAGACCATTTACGTAATCCGGCTTTTACCGCTTTCCACCCATTTGATACTTTATTGCTTACGTCTATTTCGTCCGCCGATCGGGACAAAGACGCACTACGCTGTCCGCCTATTAGCATCCATTCCGGTGTTACCGCGGTGCCCCCATTGACGTACAATAAAAAATCTTTACCCACGCACGCACTTGCGATACTTGGGTTTACTGGCAATACAATACTCATAATTTTTTACCCCTCTCAATTTATATTTTGTATTTTCGAAACGAACGTTACTACTCCGTGATAACCCCCAACATCCTCTGGAAAGGCTTCGAAAAAATCGATATCCTGACTTAGCGCATTGAATTTATCCGAGGATATATCAACCGGCCACGAGGTGAGCACCGCGATAACATCATCGGCGATGCCGTTGACTTCGGATTTTCCTTCATACTCGGACCATATGTGTATCTGTAAAGATACGTCCGATAAATCCACCGTCTTATTGCCGTTTTGTTTCCACGTAAACGCGCCAAAGGTAATGTACGGCATTTTCGCTTCCTGTGGGACATCGTCATAGACTTCACAAGACTGTTTAGTCTTTAATAATTCAAATATCGCGCCTTGTAAAGCGTTCATCGGTACTCGTCTCATAATCATGGCTGTACCGCCTTCTCCAATCCAGATATTAGATTGGGCTTCTCATCCTCAAACGCCGGCCGCATAAAAGGACGCGGTGGCCTCGCGGGTATGTGGGCGATCTTAGTAAAAAATATCGCCCCCGGACTATATATCTTTAATGATTTTTTTAGTCTTGGCCGGACAATTGTCGCCCGTGCCCCAAACTCTATCAAATGCGCATATCGAGACTTGGCTTTTACCTGTCCGGTAACTGTCTTTACGCTAAAATTAGACCGGATATTTTTTTTTAGATACCCCGTATGACTTCCCACTCGCGACACCGCCCCCGCGCGAATCGCTTTTACCGAATCGGATACCACTTTTTCGATTTGTAAGCGAGACTTCCCGTCATACGATTTTATCTGGTCTAGCGCTACTTGGATCTCCGGCGCGCTAAAATTTACTTTAAAACCGATACCCGCCATTATTTTATTACCTCCTTACACACGAGTATTGTGGCGTCTCTGTTTATGTCGTATGTATGTATAACATCATACGTTTTTCCCTCGCATAATACTCGCCAACCGCGCGATATATCCCGCCGCTGCCGTATCGACATCTCACTTGTTAGTATACTCGACACCGCCCCCGACTGTTCCAATACACTGACAATCGGTTTCTTTATCTCCGCCCATATCCGACCGCCATTCTTCCAGTCAATCTTTCTTCCCCCACGACCATCCGCGATGGGTTTAGGATACTGTAAATCCACTCGTTTTGTCATGCGCCCTATTATCATATGTAGTCACCGCATATCGCGATTTGCTTTATGATAGCCTCTACCGACAACGGTGTTTTTGTAAATGTACCCAGCATCTCCATGCCCCTGTTTTCAAACCAGTGAGCGCATAGATTTTTCACCGCCATATTATATAGCGGCGATTCGGAGATCGCGACATAGATAGGCAGTCCGTCTTCCCCGACCCCCGATTTGCATCGCGTTTTCCCCGTTTGGCCATTGATGAGCTCCATGGCCGCGGTCATCTGACCCGCGATCTCTAAATCGCTACACGTATCGTCTACCCGCAGATAATCACGCACTTCCTGTACCGTCATAATCTCACCGCCTTATATGAGCATGGGGGCTAGCGCCCCCAACCCTATTATGCGCCTGCCGCGATCTTTAAAGTAACCAGAGAGTTAATGTCCACTACCTTACCATCCGCAAGCATAATCGCTTTTGTAACCAAATCATCCGTCTCATAGTCCTCGTATCTTTTGACGGTTATCTGATAATTTGTGTTTAAAACATAGTCCTCAAAATTAAAGATAAACGCCCAAATACTCCCCGCCGCCAAACCAGATACGTAAGTATCTAGGTAGTTGCAAATAAGTACCGGACGACCAAGCAACGACCGATCGGGTTTGCCTGCTAATCCGTAATTTGTGCGTGCGATCGGCTGTCCCGCGTCATCAACCAGGCCAATAAACGCCATAAACGTTTTTTTAGTCATCACCCAAACCGAGTTGTTTTCGTACTCGATGGGCAATGCGGCTTCCGCGGCAACCATCGTAGCGTAAGACGGCACGGCGTCCAAAGCCTGCCCCGTTGCGGGAGTTTCTTTCAGTATCCCCTTTGGCGACCCGGTGCCTACGCCGGATATAATCGCCTGCTCCAATGATTTTACCATGGCCGTGGCCACATTAGTAATCAAGGTGGCCTCAAAAATCGGCAACGCCACTGTATCCGTTTCGATGCTGACTGCGACCGCGCACCGCAATTTATGATATGAAAACACAATGCTGCTGGTAGTCTTTTTCTGTTTATCACTGCCCGACCCCTCCGATACCCATGTAGCGACGGGTTTTACACTAGACGTCGGAATGGACAAGCCCCCTTTATATGAGGTGTTCGTGATAAGCGGCAAAATCATTCCAGTGGCTTCCATCTTTTCGATGATCTTGTTCATGATCGTCGTAGGGATTACCGAGCCAATATCACTAGTAGTCGTTACCGCATCTACCCGCAATTCGACAGGAATAGGGGTGCCCCGAGTAACAAATCTCTGAAATGCTCGACGATAGGCAATGCTATTGCTAGGGTCTTCTTCGCCACGATCTTCTCTTGCGATAACTCCACTCGGCAGCCCGCCCGCCGGTTTTTCGATACCCCGAGATATGATAGTCCCCTCCGATATCCCGTCCGCAATCTTTTTACGCGCAAGTAAATCCTTTTCCTCTTTTTCCAGTTCGATCAATTCCTTTTCGATGGCGTTAGTATCCACTTTATCCGGCGAATTCAGCATGCCCCGGATTTCTAATCTTCGTTCTTTAATTTCTGCAAGTCTTTTTTCCATTTTTACAATCCCCCTGTTTTTTATTGTTTTTTTTAAATGCTATGTTCGACGCTATCCAGCATCGCATCGTACTATCCAGCACGATAAAAAAGTGACCCTCCGGCCGCTAATTTTATAAATATGTCATTAGTCGTAATCTGTCCCGAGTATTTTTTCTTTTTTCGGCCGATTCAAAGAATGACCTGGCACTTATGCTCGTATCATCATATGCGGGCATGTCCACCGCAGCCACATCATATAATTTTTTTATCTTATTAATTGTCCGTGTGTGTGTATCCTCGTCGTATGTCTCCGAGGTCACTGTAAACGCGAAACTCATTTTATCGATATCTTTGCGTTTAATCAATTCGTACAGATCCCGCCCCGAAGAAGTGTTGGCAAGTGTCGCCCGTATCAATAGCCCTTTATCATCCGTTTGTGTAACCAGCGTTCCATTTCTTGTTCGGGCCATTATCATGACATCATCGGAATGGTTGTATTTAAATGGTATATCCGACATATCCGTGCCCGTAAGCGCCCCGCGCGCGATAACCTCTTTATATTCAATACCGTTATATTCCCATATTGTTGTTGGGCTGTCAAAAACAATTGCATAGCCCTCGACTACCATGCTATCCGGTTCGCTCTGCGCCAAGCGCATTTCCGCCATACGTATTTCCCGTTTACTGGTCTTGATTGTCTCCTGTTTCTTCTGCGTCACCATTTCCACCTCCTTCGTTGTCGCCTGTTTTATTGTCACCTACACCCTGATAGTCATTTACTTTTGCCGCATCTACGACGTTCAGCGTTTGTATATATTTATCCCCGTCTTCCCGAGGTTCGTACTCAAAAATTTCCCGGATATCATTTATCGTAAAAATCCCATAAGGTACTAACTGCTTAGCAAGATTTACCTTGACCAAATTACTCGCAAAGGTTAGTCTACTTGCGCTAAACACAATCTCGTTGCCTACATCCTTTTCACGCTTAGTAAAACATTTAGATGTAAATTCGAGACTTAGTTCTAAGGCGATCGGCTCCAACACGGACGAGTAAAAGGCGTTAAATTCTTCTTCCTTGTAAGTATTGGTTACGATCTTTTCGTTTACGCCAAAGTACCGATATACGCTATCCCTCGATATCGCCATTTGTTTATCATCCGCCATTACAGATTTTATTTCGGTGGGGATATAATCAAAACTCGCATCCACCGCGGCTATCCCATTTTCATTTTCGTAGCTTAGATAGTTTTTTACAAAATCTTTTCGTTTGGCTTCCAGATCGTCCGGCCGTACCGTCTGCGAAAATTTTAGCCATCCCCGTAATCTAGCACTAGACTTGATGGCGTTTACAATCCCCTGATCCTGTGTTTTTATCATCCCCAATACAGGCATTAATGGACGCGTATTAGATTCCCCAAAAAAATCATCGTCATTATAGTGGCGTCTTAGGTGGATAATATCCTCGTAGGGTACCGTCATATCCCTGCCCGCCAAAAACGTAAACTTGCAATACAATTGCCCCATATACTCCCGCAATTCCAACATTTGATAACTTATCGGGTATAACCCGATCGTATCTCCACTTGAATCCCGCTGGATATATATAAATGCATTATTGCTGCAAAAAAGCTGGGATACTAACTTATATAGCATCGCATAGCCATTCATGTATGGATTCGGCCTCACCTGTATGAGAGTTTCTAGCGACGATCGCAAATTAGTGATCCCTTTATCCGTCCTGCGTATATGTTTGCATTTCAATTTTCCTGCATTTCGGGCAATCGCATCTATACACGTCCTAACTGTCGCCGAATCGTACATGTTACCTGTAAAGGGCGAAAATTGGGGCGTATAATTGTTGAGCATCTTATATGAGGTTGTTGTTTGCGGCGGTTGTTTATTGCCAAATACCGTCTTATACATATCTCTAAAATTCAATGATTTTTCACCCCCTCTAAATAATATTTAAATAGTCGTCCCGGTGCCGCTCTAAACATACGTATGCATCTAGTAAAGACGCGGTACCATCTATTCGACGTCGTTGATTACGCGTCTTGCAAGGCTGTATGTTTAAATTTTTGTCTATCGCGATTGCGGTATTCGACAAGCACCACTTTAAAATTGGATTATTATTATAATTGACAATCTTAGATTCTAAATCCGCCCCTAACAACTTCATGGGAGATGATAATGTTTGTACCCCCTGTGCTACAGGCTCCATGCTTTTTTCGCCAAAGTGACCTTTCATTTCCTCCACCCAATAATCAGCCGACCAACGATCGTACCCTACCCACGGTATGTATATATCATAGTCTTTTTGTATCTCTAAGAACCAATCTGTTACGTACCGGTAATGTACTTTGTTTCCCGGTGTCGTTCGCAGCAACCCGAGATCCCGCCATTTTGTGTAGGGTATCTTATCCTCTTTTTCTCTATTTTCGATAATATCTTCCGGTATCCAGTACATTTGTAATACGTATACGTGTGGATCGTTTGGCACCATAAAAATTACCGTTGCACATGTTAAATCCACCGTGCTGGATAAGTCCGTCCCGCCTATCCCGTAACGGGGTTTTAATTCGGATACATTAAATGTGGCGATGTTGTTTAATTGTTCAAAAGCGAGCCACGCCTCCGAGGTTGTTTCTCGGACATTAAAATCTTTGCAAACCAAATTTTTAATGAGCAAGGCATTAGACTGCGCTTTGCGTACCTTTTCTGCTAATTGATCTAGCGATTTTATCGTCCCTAATCCGGGATTAGCTTTTTGCCAACATTTTGGATTAGTCCATTCTTTTCGGTTATCCAATTCATAAATAAGCGGCAATGTCCTTTCATCTTGGTAATCTCCCCCCTCGTATCCCTCTATGATCTTCTTCGCGTCATCGTATTTCTGATCAAAAATACCCTCACGCACCGTCCCCGCGGTAGAAGTAATAACCGATAGCGGCTGTTCACGTGCGGACATGCCGTCGATAATAACATCATACAAATTTATGTCCGTGATCGCATGCAGCTCATCTATTAGTGAGCAATGGACATTTAACCCGTCTAGACTGTTACTATCGCTTGATAGTGGTTTAAAACTGCCGTCGTTAAAATCGGTAACGATCTCCCCTACCAAGGTCCTCGCCCGTTTAGACAATGCTGGCGCTTTTTTTACCATCCGTTTGGATTCCGCCCATATTATTTTTGCCTGGTCGCGCTTTGTAGCAGCACTAACAATCTCTGGCCCATTCTCTCCATCCGCAAAGAGCATATACAACGCAATCGCAGATCCTAATTGAGATTTCCCGTTTTTTCTTGCGACGATCAATATTATCTCTCGATATTTCCGTATGCCGTCTATTTTATGTATAAAACCAAAAAGAGCGGCAACCGCCGCCTTTTGCCATTTCTCTAATATAAAAGGGCGCCCACCCATGGCGCCTTTAGAGTGCCTGCAATAATGCTCGATAAAAAAGATCGCGTGATCCGCTCGCGGGGCGCTGTACTCCCACTCGCTTTTATCATCGTCGAGATCCCTAATCAATTTTTGGTAGGTCACTTTTATTTTATGACTAACCACGCACTCCCCATCCGCTATTTGCCGCCAATACGCGCGGATAGGATTAACGTTCTCTAATAAATTTGTCAAATCCGTCCCCCCGTTCTGTGGCCGGTTCTTTTGGCACGGAATCGGATAGCTGTTTCATTATCGCTTGATAATTTTTGTTCATCGTGTTATATAATTGGGCGATTGGGCGCTGCCGATCATACGGAGGTGTATTCGTTGATTGAGTAAATGGCTCCGTAAACCCGTTTTCGTCCAGGTCTAATTCCATATCTTCCAGCGATACCCGCATATACGCCGCCCGTTTTATGAGCCCCTCGATCGCTGATTTTTCTTTTTTTGGGATTTGCCGAAAGATTATGTTAAGACGCCGGTTCTCTTTTGTTATTCTTTCTTCTTTTGTGAATTCGTCGCAAATCACGCGATCACCTCCTTCCTTTTGGGTAGGGGCCCCTATATCCGGCCCGCGAATCGAGCGAGAGCCCCCGCCCGGTCCAGTAGAGGGGCGCCAAAAAACGACAATACGGGGGGTATACCCCCATAAAATATTAAAAATAAAATAATAAAAATAAAAAAATATTTTTAAAAATAATTTTTTATTTTCCTGCGCCCCGTCCGTCGGCAACGGTAGGCAATACCACCTTGCCTTTATGGTCTATGATGGCTACCTCTACCCGGTCAAGACCCGCCGCCTTATTAAGTATCAACGGCATGATGTACTGGCTATCATCAACACACGCGTCCCCTGCTTTTTCTAGTGTGTCGAATACCCCTGTAACTTCTTCGACAAAGGATATATAATGTTTCTTTCTTAAATCGTATGTCCCACTGACCACTTGCATTACCAAATAGATATTACAATCTTCTTTCATATCGCGCCGCCTCCTCTACCTTATCGCTAACCAGTTGCCCTTTACTATCAAACAATACCCCCTCTACTGTGCCCACCTGCTCCTTGCTATGTCTGGACGCATGGCAGTCTGTACATAAGTACTCTAAGTTGTCCCCGTTAAGGCTGATGTATGGATCACAGATATTGTCCTTTGTTAATAGTATCTTATGATGTACCACTCTGCCCTGCGTACCATCGTTGCATCCCTCACACAATCCATATACACTAGATATATACGCTTTTCGGCAGTCTAGCCACGCCTTAGATCGATAGAATGCCAAAGCAAAATCCTTAGCCAAATCATTATCGCCTCACTTAATAACGCGCCATCTATCGGCTACATACTTGCCTCGCTCTTTGTGACAAGTGTTTGGTATGGGCGCCCTCATTAGTTGCTTATAGTTTACCTCGTCCGCGTTAACGCGTTTATTTGACGTGCATTGTCCGTCTTTAAAATAGACGGTGTGACAAGTACACACCCGATCTCCTCGATATTTGCAGCTTTTAACGTCGCATACGATTGTCGTCGTCACTGCCACACCCCCTATCTGGATAAATAAAAATGGGCAATCTATAGTCGAGATCACCCATCTATCTAATCACCCATCTACACTATAACACACTTGGTTAGTGCAAATCTATGCACACTTTCAAAATCTTTTAGCGCTTGACGATGGACATAAAAGGTTTTGCGCCAACTGTACCCAAGATCAACCGCGATATTTTCCCAATCGCGACAAGAAACATACCGCTCTCGCAATACCGCTTGATGATCCGGGTCTCTTAGTACATTAATCATGCGCAATGCCGCATCGCGCATAGATATTAGTGTATCCCACTCGCTATTGACGCGCTCCGTAGCGGTTTCTAACCGTATAATAAGATCATCGGTTCCGCTCTGTTTGCTTCCCGTTACCCGCTCTTTTATCTGTTGCGCGTGTAAACAACAGATATCTTTGTATACTCTGCCGCGCTCCCTTTCGACAACGTGCAATAAACGATCTTGTTTTCTTACCCTCCCGAGATATTCTTGTGCGGTCATAACTACCTCCAAAATATTAAAAAGTATATTGCCTGTATGACTGTATAGGCCAACCACATTTTCGAAAAAAAGTGGGCGCGCATTAGCGTGTATTCCACATGATTTTCTTCCGATCTTTCCCCTCTCGATTCCAAACTATATGTTACTAAAAACAAAATCGTTAATCCCGCTCCCAATAATATCGCAAAAAAGAATTTACTTATCTCCCCATGTATCATCTTTTCGCCCCCGACGGGTTTTTCATCGCTTCAATTCCTTTCCGATCCGAAAGTAATGTCGATATTAATGTGGGTAGTTCATCACTCCAAGATACCATTTTAAACAGACTCTTGTAGGGAAAACTCTTTATGTTTTGGTCCAAAGGATTATACCACCTTAGATTTTTTTTACAGGGACATATGCCGTATAAATACAACTCGCCATCGGAATCTCTGCCTATCATCTTATGCTCTTTATCGACATTTTCTAATATAATTTTTTCTATCACTGATATCATTTTATTTTTCCTCGCTTTCCGGCAGACCCAGCCATCGCGTATAGTTAGAATAACAATCTCCTGCTTCACCTGCGCACCAATATTTTAAAAGGCACGTATGACACTGCACACCACACTTCTCTATATGACGCAACAGGATTTCCAATTGCATTTTATCGACGGATATACTTTCGCTCTTTATGCCTATTAAAACTGACGTCCGATCGGATGAATCTTTCCCAATATCCACCCCTTCCATGGTAAACAGTTCTCGCAGTTCTTTGCTTTTTTCTTCACATAATTCTATTTTATCCACCCTCTTCGCCTCCCGCCCCAAGCGTTCTTGCCGCTGGTCCTCTCTATCACGCTCGTTCATATCCTCTAACGCTTTTCGATTATTTTCGGCATAAATCGCTTGTAATCGACGACTATTTTTTGCCATGCAGACCCCCGATCCGCAAGTAATTTGATTATGCCGATTTGTCGTAAATTCTACCCCGCAAATAATGCACTTTCTTTGATAGCGCCATTTTTTTTTGGTAATCGTCGTTTCTTTATCCCCCAATACCGGTTCTTTTTTTTCTTTTATCAATTCTTCTTTCCCTTCATCACGGCGACAATAATAACATACTTTTTCCTCCGCCGTCGGAGTAAATACTTTCCCACATGATTGACATTTCCTTTGCACTACTATCCCCCGCTTCCCATATCAAAAACATTCTCTTATATCAATTATTTTTCTTCGGCTATAGATTTTAGTATCTTTTCTGCCGCTATCGCTCTGCAAGATGAGCACAACGCTACACAAATACCCTGATGGCGTTGGCGAAAATATATCTCCTTTACTCCTGTTTTGCTATTGCAAACAAAACACGAAAGATCACTTATCTTAGATTTCTGTACTTTTATCATATCTTCATCTCCTATTCACCCTCTTTAAAATAATCTAAAATTTCTTTTCCGCGCAAACCATTAAATTTATCGCTATGGTGATTTTTAATAAATTGCGAAACTTCTTTACCTGAAAAATAATACTTTCGACCACGATTGTCGCTTTTACAATCGACGATAATCGTGCTCTCCCATCTGCGCATTTCTTTTAATATCCGTCTATGCCCTCTCCTCGTGGGTATAATGTACGTATCTAGGGCCTTACTTACCTCTACGCCAGACATATATCCCAATAATTTTAATTCCTTTGTCTGTGTACTCATTTTTTATACCTCTTATTCCAACTTCTAATGGCGTCGTGTTTATTATACCCCCAAAGCATCGCCCCGCATGTGCTACTGGTACACGTTACCCACCAACGCGGCCGACCTTTTCCGAGATTTTCGGCGACTGCCTCGCTGCCACAAAAAGGACATTCTTTTAGTATTTCAATCTTTTCCCTGCGTGATTTCCTCCTTATCCATACATTTAAACTTTATTCTTGCCAATAATAACTCTGCCATACTTTAAACATGTCGCCATGTTGTATATTGATTTATCGTGCTCTCCTGTCCCTTTAATTATTTGGTTTTTAAATTCCATATTATTGTTTGTTATGTGAGTAATAGATTCTATATCCGTACAAACACGTGGTTTCGATGACATCTGTTTTTCTATGCGCGGGGAATTATTAAACTCGGAAACAGATAAACCATTTTGTATATTTGCTAGCAGAGCATTAGCAAAAACAAGTGTACCTGTTTCATCATCCACTACTCCCGTTTCATCGCCCACAAACTCTTTAAATTTTTCCTTGTCCAGGTATATAGCAGCAAGGGTGTAATGGTGCTTTTCATTGCCCGATAAGTCTGTATTAATTGATTTAACAATAGGTAAGGAAAATGCACAAGAGTAATATTTCATGGTCGACGCCCTAAATGCCGCATAAAGAGATTCATGTGCTTTTTCGGTGTAGTAATCAATAAGAACCCTTTCATCACGATTTATCTTATGTTCCGTAGAAAAATAGCATGAAAGGGCATCACCTGACGTAGCAGCTACATTCCTTACAACCTCAAGATATCGATGTCTAAGGTAGCCGGTAGAGAAATAACGCACTTCATTATCTGTATCTGTAATAATTTCCATGTTTCCTCCTTTAACTATTTCAAAGACTTTAATAATTTCAATCCAAACTTTTTTCTGCAGGCAGGATACAATCATTCTCACTCGCCAACCTTCCGCACTGCTTCCTGCCAACATATCACGCATGACGCTTGACAGGTATCGAGAAGACCATAAGAACTAGGGCAATCAGTCAATGCATCTAGTGTTTCTTGCGATATTAAAAGTATTTCTTCCGCCATTTCATACGTTAAGTTTTTCATTTTTATTCGCCCCCAAATTCACAAATTTGTAATTTTATTGCATCTAATAACGCATCTTGCCCGCACGCTTTCCTCTCTAGCGCAGGTAGTACCTGTTCATCCATTGTCCCCCGTGCTACGAGATGATGTATTATCACCGGATATTTTTGCCCCTGCCTATGTAGTCTTTTATTTGCCTGTTGATACAATTCCAGATCCCAAGTTAACCCAAACCATACGACTATATGCCCACCTTGCTGCAAATTTAGGCCATACCCAGCGCTTGCGGGGTGGGCCAATAGCATCGGTACCCTACCATCGTTCCACGCGGTTATATCGTCATTATTTGATAATTTAACCGCTTTCGGGAAATATTTCATTAAGCGTACTAAATCATGTCGGTAGGTATAAAATACCAAGATCGATTTTCCCTCTTGCGTCTCTGCTATCTCCGCAAGGGCCTCTAATTTTGCATCATGCAAATGTGTCATTTCCGCATTATCGTCGTAAACCGCCCCATTTGCCATTTGTAATTGCTTGCCCGATAGCGACGCCGCGAATTCGGCGGTTATCTCATGACCTCCCAAGGACAGGATTTTATTTTTTGTAAATTCACGATATTTTTTCATGGCCGCGGTACCAATATCGACGGATATCGTATTTGTCATGATCTCCGGCAATGTCAAATAGTCCTCACTTTTCATACTGATACAAATATCCGCGATTTTGTCGTATATCATTTTCTTTGCCCCTTGGATAGGATCGTATCGGTAGACTATATGGCCGCTGCCAAGACCCGGTGTAAAATATTGGCGATGGAATTCCGCCATTGTTTTTCCCAATCGCTCGCCACCATCAAGTAAATATATCTGCGCCCATATATCCTCGATGGATCGCGGCGCTGGGGTTCCGGTCAGTATTAGGATTCGATCGAAGCACGTCCGTACTTTACGGAGTGCTTTAAATCGTTTTGCTTTGGGATTTTTAAAGCTGCTGCTCTCGTCAACAATTAACATATCAAATGGCAATTTGTATCCATAGTGTTTTACCAACCATTCCACATTTTCACGATTGATAATATAGATATCCGCATCAAGTAGTAATGCTTTTCTGCGGTGCTCCTCTGTCCCCATGACGGTAATCATCCGCAGTTGCTTTGTGTGCTCCCACTTTATACCCTCCTGTTTCCACGTTGATTGGGCGACCTTTTTTGGGGCGATTACCAAAACCTTACGAATAGAAAATTGATCATATATCAAATCCACTGCCGCGGTTAACGCGCATATGCTTTTACCCAACCCCATATCTAAAAACAGTCCATAATTTTTATGTGACTGTATAAGATCTATGGCGCGCTGTTGGTAATCATAGGGGATAAAAGCTATAGCCGTCATCGCAGCAGCCACCCGGATAGCACTTGATGGATACTATCATACCCATCTACCACCGCGCATACCCCGCCGATATCTTGTATCCGTGTCATTTGTCGTATCTGTAATGGTCGCGGTAATTTACCCGGCGCTTTGACTTCTACAAAATACACCCTACCACCGGGTAAAATAACAACTCGATCGGGTATACCTGCAGTTCCGGGGCTAACCAGTTTAAAAGTTATTCCCCCCGCTTTTTTAACCTCGGCTATCAGTCTTTTCTCGATTGTACTTTCTCGCGGTTTTGTCTTCTCCACGAAAACACCTCTTTTCATTGTTTTTAGTACGCTAAATATACCCTCGTAAGGTACTGTATCCAATGTATCCAAATATCCAAGAATATCGTAAGTTACGGAATGGGAGTTTTCAGGGGGTGTTTTCCGAGGGGCGCATTGGGGCGCCCTGTATTCCTACGTGTATATTAGTAATATATATATTTATATATAATAATTGGATACAATGGATACGGATACCCCACGAACGTAGGTGGGTACTGCGATTACCCCGTATCCAATGCCAAAAAATAATTGGATACATTGGATACTTTGGATACGATTGAGGGGCGTTTTATCGGGCGTATAATATTTTTACTGTATCCAATTATCCGAATTGTATCCAATTATCCAATAATTGGATACGTCCCCTCTGTCATATTATGCCCATTTTTGGATAACTTTTATGTACGCTGTCTGTAGACCATATAACGAAAATCGTAGTCTCCCCCGCCCTTTTGACTTAGCCCGTATGGCGTATGGCTCCCAGGTTCGCAGGCTTTGTAATATCCCATTTAGTTCTCTGGCCATGGCGTTATTTAAATTTCCCTGTGTACCACCAAATAGCTCGCACCATATTTCTAGTGCGCACACTTGAGTTCGGCCCATCGTTCCTTTTTCTTTTATCTCCTCTGGATTTTCCAGGTAGGTGCGTCGTTCGTACAAATTGTAATTGTCCCAATCCTCCGGTAATTTCTTAGATAAAAAATCCTCGATCAAGCCCGCCTTTTCCTGCCCTTCCATGTGTGTTTCTTGGATATCCCGCGCCATGGTTTCTAGTTCTCGGGTTAATACCAATGTTTCTCCGCCCTCGTATAGCACTTTTGCCTCCGCCCATATCTGCGCTACGTCCCCCGCATGTAGGTCATTAATAACTGATTTCGTTGGCTCATTCATCCCCACGGTAACCGGCCAAAACCGTCGATTTCCGGTCCGATCTCGTAAAAACAGCATGTCATTAGTCGACCCCATAAATACGCATTGTCTTGGGTACTCCTCTGTTCGGCGGCCAAAGGGCAATCTAAATTTATCTGATTGCCGGGATATAAAGCTTTTTATATTTTCGTTTTCTGTTTTGCGCGTGGCCTGCATCTCGTCTAAATCAATAATCCAACTACCCTGCAACTGCTCCACCGCATCCTTACTCGACAGATTAGTGATCGAGTTTGTATACCACTTGCCCCCCAGCGCGGTAAGCAGGGTAGTCTTACCGACGCCCTGCCGCCCAATCATAATCAGCGCGTTATCAAATTTTACGCCGGGGCGCATGATGCGTGCCACTGCCGCGACGAGATGTTTACGCGATACCGCCCTTGTATACGCCGTGTCTTGCGCGCCAAGGTAATCAATATACAATGTGTCTACCCTTGGCACTCCGTCCCAATGCAGGGCATCCAGATACTCTTTTACGGGGTGATAACCGTGACGGTCGAATACTTCGATCAGTGCATCGCCGATAATGCCACGGTTAACAACTTGATAGACGGTGGCTAAATAATTTCTTAACCCCGCGTCGTCCGCATCGGACCAGGCGCGCAACTGTTTTGATTTTTGCCAAGGGAGCGCGCCCTTTATCATGACCCGATGGGCGAATAGATCAGTCCCTAATTTATTTTTTAGGTTAGGATCATTTTCCAGGATCGCCATCACGTTTTTTGGTGTGGCGGATATCTTACCGGTGTTTTTGTCTCTATCTAAATCTTCCAACCAAACTTCATCGTCCGGTAATAAAATTTCGTTGTCTGAAAAATCTTTACGCACGGATTCGATGCGTTCATGATCTAACAATTTTGTGGCCACGCCATCGGCGACGACAAAATCCGTCATGGCCGCGGTCGATGGCAGTTTAGTAACGGTCGTATCCGGTGCCGCGTCCTCGTCGCGATCGCCAAATAGGTGTAACCGCACGAGATCATACGCATTGACAAGTTTACCACTGATCGGGTCCGTGCCATGGTGCGAATACGCGAATTTATCATCGTAGACGATAAGCCCCGCGCTAGTGGTACCCTCGGCGTACGTATACCTCCCCTCGATAGAGCAGTCCGTATAAACCTCCGGCAAAAATTTATCGATCGCGGCATCGATCGAATAGGATCGGCAAAATGCCCCGATGATACCTGGCTTGGCCAGTGGGTCCCCTTGCTTTTTTATCGCCCGTAGTCGCTGCTGATCGGCCCCTGTCGGTGTCGGCCATAACGACGAATCGCGCCAGTCGATATACTGATCAAGTATTTTTTTCGGGTTCAAGATCGGTGCATCCGTACAATCAAAATAGAATATGCCGTCCTTGGCTGTTGATGGCCAAAACATCAATCGCTCCGGCTCAAATCCTGTCCCGTCCCAGTAGTCCATGCCTACCGCATCGGCGAGTTTTAGGCCTACGGCTCTATATTGCTCGCCATCTATAGCGGTAGTTAGCGGTATGACTACCCGTAGTCGGGGTTTAGTTTTGGTGTGTTTGTGGGTGCTATATACCGCATACGCATGATCGCCTAATACAATATCCAGTAGACTGTATACGCCCTCGTCGCAATTATCCGCGTCTAGTGTGATGATCGACCGACAAACCAAATTTTGTTTAATCCGCCGGCCATTTTTTAGATACCCACCGACAAAAGCGCCTACGTCTTTTGTCCGCAATTGGTCATCGCGTGTCATGGCCATGTACTCTTTGATTGTTTCGGCGGTGCGGGTAGTGGTTTTTATGGCCGCCACAAACTCGGACCATAGTAGTTCTTTATTTTTCCAGACCTTCGACACGCGGCCGGCGCCACTAGCTATTTGTATTTTTATATCGTGCTGCAACTTATCCATAACACGCCGCCGGGGCCTCGTCTATAGTAAGATCAGGGGTATTTATTTTGAGCCGATTGCGTTTGATCCACGTAAGGCAGGCCACACTAAATTTTTCATCGCTAGACGCCAAGGCGTTAAATCGTAACTTGGCCTGCAGGACATCGCCGCCCTGTACTTCGATGCAGGCTACAATATTTTTATGTTGCCGCACGCCTACGATGATACACTCTCCTTTAACCACGCGAGGGGCGTATGATTTGACGCAATTTTTTAAATCGGTACTAATTGCGATTAGATCATGTGTTTGTCTTGGCAAGTAGAATTCGTAATCCCCGATAATCCCCTGCATATGCCTCGTCCGATCGGTACTGGGTATATCCTCATTGGCGATTATCTCCTGATCATGCAGCATCATTACAGCGTCGTGTAGGAGTAAATGCTTTACCTTTTTTTGCCCTTTTTGCTGCCAAAGTTTGATTCGGTTTTTACGGTTTAGCTGCAGGTACATGCGCGCCGTATCGGATAAGTATTTATCGGTAGTAAATACCCGCCGGGCGTAAGCGATACCATAGTTTGCGGCCAACACTTTTAAAAATAAAATAACCCGCGAATCCAACCACCTGTTTTTTGAGGGATATATAGTTTGTGCAATCCGATCATTGCAATAGTGGTATCCAAGATCTAATAGGTAGTCTAGGTTTTTTGTCACTTTGTGCATGTAGTAATAGACGACCTGGCTAAATATCCCCTCGCGCCGCAGCGCCGTGCGCATTGATTGTTTTTTTGGCAATTGGTACACATCACACACCGCAGTAAAATACTCCATGCCCCTTCTTGTTTTTTGTTGCACATCATACTCTTTTGCCGTAAACGTCGCATCGGCAAATGTTAAATCATTTTGGCAAACGTCGTGCCAGGCTACCCGGTCGAAGTTTGGCGCTGTTGGCGCCGAGAGCCGCCATGAGATATTGCGCAGCTGCCCATCGAACATTCCATACTTTTCACGGGTATTGGGCGCCACATACATGGATTTTACTTTATACCCAAGTTTGGTATAAAGTTTCCCCTCAATACTTTTGCGCCAAATCATAACAATATCGCATAGCGCTTTGTGATTAATCCGGGCGATATTGTTAAGATATCGCAGTGGAGTATCGAGTGGCCAATCAGGGGTATCGGTTACACAAATTATCTGTGCCTCTTGACGGTCTTTGTCTATTAGTACAATACGCTGCTCGGCGAGATCCGCCCGGACCACCATTTTACGCATTGTCGACATTTTAAATATATCGCTGTTGCTATTGGTCTTTACAATCTCGCTTTTTATTTCGAGGTCTACGTATTGCTTATACTCAACTACCCGCAGCGTAATAGCCGTCGGTACGCCATCGGGTATCGCCTTATAGGATATAAAAAATCTATCCTCGCTGGTATTCACACGTTTTCCGCAGTTGGGGCAATGAAAATCATCGCCCCCAAATTTAAAACTAAATCCCGCCCGACGTTCCCGCCACACACACGAAAACGCATGTCCACATTGTACATGGTATTGACGGGTAATTTCGTTTCCGCAAAAATATCCCGCTCGCACCTGGACCACGTCAAACAGTGGCCCCGTGTCATGAAAAGCTAATTCCCGCATACCCGATCACCTGCCTTTTAATAGAGTTCAAAATCGTCTTCCGGCACTTCCTTTTTTTCCGTCGCGGATTTTTCAAACTCCTCTGATAGGGATTCTTCGAAATCTTCTTCCGGCACTTCCGCTTTTTTTACCGCGGGTGTGGGTTTCTTTCGTTTTTTCTGATCCGCTAATAGGTCGAGTATTGTCTCCGAGGCGT
>Ga0302210_10000472_pt1 | contig 18309 bp, 12 predicted proteins | sample II_Fen_E3_2_FD_198793 | JGI IMG/M metagenome (GOLD analysis project Ga0302210, IMG submission 198793) | Peat permafrost microbial communities from Stordalen Mire near Abisko, Sweden - II_Fen_E3_2 | ecosystem: Environmental > Terrestrial > Soil > Wetlands > Permafrost | place: Sweden: Abisko... | reverse complement strand
GAATTAAGATACATCTTCCAATCGGCAGCATCTCCGTTGAAAGTATTCAAATCAACCAATCCTTTTATACCATCCAGCTTGCCATTGTGGGCATGTTGCCAGAACAGCCAATTGCGGTCATCGGGGATAATGCGGTCCTTGTTGAAGGAACAGATCCAGATCGGGTTGTCATAGAAAAAACCTTTAATAAACCGGTTATAGGAATTGATATTGGTGTAGATAATCATATCTATCCCGTTCTCCATTTTCACTTCGCGTAAGAAAGCAGCAACTTCTTGTCGTATTTCCTTGTCCGACTTCACAATAGGCATATTCCCCCATTCTTCTACATCCACTACGGGGGTTAATTTGCCATGTATGTGTTTGGTATGGTTCAGGAAGTTTGCAGCCTGCGTTTTACCCGGCTTATTGAACCGAAAGAAATGATACTCCCCGACATTCAACTTCACATGAGTGGCAGCAGCGACATTAGTCTGGTAATTTGGATCGAGATAATCTTCCCCTTCGGTAGCCTTGATATACACAAAGTTGATGTTTTGCCTTTTGATCTTCTTCCAATCGATGACCCCTGAATGGCGGGATACATCAATGCCTGTGATGGGGAATTCTTCTCTATCCACGAGTATACCCTTGGGAAGAAAATACGCACGGACAGCAAGGATCAACAGCACGATGAAACAGGCAGAGACAGCAAGGATAATTATTTTAATAGTTTTTTTATTCATAAACAGGGGTGTATCTCCGGACCGGGAGCTTTCCATCAAGGTTTCAGGATCCGGATATCAGGGAATAAAGGTACTGAAAAATGGAAATAATCCAATCATTCTGAACCCAATTAATTTGAGGAATATTCCGCAAGCCGCCGAAAGAACGAATGCAGGATATGCAAGCCGAATCATTTCAGACAGTATTTTAATTAAAAAGAAGAAGAATCCGGGGATAGAAGCAGTCTCATTCCAACATACGGCAGCACAGGACATTCAGCACTTGCCCCGGGCATGGCAAGGCATCTACTTCCTTTTTTCACCTCACAGACACAAATACACCACTTTGTAATACCTTTTACACAAAACCGTAATACCGGGATATTAACTTTGGAAAAATTATAAACCCTCAAGTTATGAATCCATATAAAATTCTGGTAGTTGATGCAGATGAAAACATGTGCGACATACTCAGGACCAACCTGATCAACAATGGCTATCAGATTAATATTTCCCACTCAGCCGAAGAAGCATTGCGAAATGATATTCAGAATTATAACTTAGTATTGCTGGATGTGGCACTGGGAGTGATTTCAGGGTTCAAGCTGGCACATATAATCCGGAACGACCCCAAAACGATCAATACCCCCATAGTATTCCTGACCTCCAGGAACAGTGAAAACGACAGGCTGACGGGCTTTAGCCTGGGGGCTGATGATTATATTACGAAACCTTTTTCGATGCTCGAATTACTGGCACGGATACATGCCATCATCAGCCGGATCAACACCAGGAGGATGTCAACAGTAAAGTTTATCTCGCATGAAGGGTTGTACCTGAACCTGACCAACAAACAAGTAGTGCTGGAAGGAGAACACATCTGGTTCACAAAAAAAGAGTTTGAAATTCTAAAGCTCTTGTTGGAAGACAAAAACAGGCTTTATACCCGGGAAGAGTTGCTGGCCCGTATCTGGCATGAAGAATCATTTGTGCAAATCAGGACCATCGATGTAAACATTACCCGGATACGTAAAAAAATAGGATCCTACGGCAAGAACCTGGTGACTAAGCTGGGATCGGGATATTGTTTTGAAGGATAAATACATTTACAATTTATCCATTTACAATTTAATAAAAGAATTTTAGTACCTGACAAAAAAACAGTATCATTACTAACAGACACAAAATAAATAGATTAAAGCAATACATCACCACAAAAGTCAAGCTTACATTCCACCAAAGTCAATATTAAGTACACATAAGATTTTTGGTTTTTAGTATCAGATTTTAAAAGGATTAGTATTTTTATTTTTTATATTCTTTCCTGTAACATCTAATTGCTTTTGTGATTATTTTATGACTTTTGTAGTTCCTCTTTCCTTTGTAAGTTACTCAATATAAATCTATTTTGTAAATACTGCTTTTTTTGCCATGTACTTCGTAAAAGAATATAAAACACTGATGAGAACTCATTCGTATTAAAATGAAAAGGTACAATGAAAAGTAGGCTGTTGATGATACTGGGTTTGAGTTGCTTCATATCCACGTTGCAGGCACAAAAGATCGGGCTGGTATTAAGTGGTGGTGGTGCGCCGGGGATCGCCCACATAGGTGTTCTAAAAGCCCTGGAGGAAAACAATATCCCGGTGGACTACATTGCAGGGACTTCAATAGGGGGCATCGTGGGTGGAATGTATGCCATGGGAATGACACCCGATGACATGATAGAAGTCCTGAAATCGAATGATTTTAAAAACTGGATATCGGGGGAACTGGAACCTGAGAATGTTTATTATTACCGGTTATCCGATCCAAAACCGCGCATCATCGAGTTAAGGATACAGATCAACAGAAGGAAAGCCATTCCATTAAAGACCCGGATCCTGCCGCCGAACTATATATCGCCAGCCCAGATGAATTATGCTTTCGTGCCTTTATGCGCCCAGGCCAATGCTGCTGCGGGAGGTAATTTCGACAGCCTGATGATTCCATTCCGATGTGTGGCTTCGGATGTATATAACAAACAGGCAGTGATCCTTCGCAAGGGAATACTGGGGGATGCCATTCGTGCCTCAATGGCTTATCCCTTTATATTCAAGCCCATCAACATAGAGAATAAACTTCTGTTTGACGGGGGCATCTACAATAACTTTCCGGTAGACGCCATGAGAAGTGATTTTAAACCGGATTTCATCATCGGGAGCGTAGTGGCATACAACCCGCCGAAAGCTGAGGAAGATGACGTCCTGATGCAGCTTCAGAATATGATCATTACCCGTACCGATTATTCACTTCCGTCATCCGAAGGGGTATTGCTAAAGTTTGACCCGGAGAAAGTAAACGTTTTCGATTTCAATAAAGTGGACGAACTGGTCAAGAGGGGGTATGACTCAACGCTCAACCATATTGACGAAATAAAAGCCCGGATTCCACGACGCATTACCGGCCCTGAAATGGCACAACGACGAAAAGCCTTCCGGGATAAATTTCCTGACTTAAAATTCCGGGATATCCAGGTGACCGGAGTTGACAGCCTGCAAAAACAATATATCATCCGATCCTTTCGGCTGAAAGAAAAAGAATTCAGCTTAGCTAGTTTCAAGCAATCCTATTTCAAATTGATTTCGGATTCTAAGATATCCGAGGTACTGCCCCATGCAGTTTATAACCACTCGAACGGGCTGTTTGACCTGAAGTTGGACGTAAAAGCCGAAGAGCAACTGAAAATCATGCTTGGGGGCAATATCTCCTCTAAAAACTCCAACCAAGGCTATTTGGGACTAATGTACCAGAGACTGTCGGATTATGCCCAGACGGCCTGCCTGGATGCCCAATTTGGCAAGTTTTACTACGGGCTGGCACTGGACACCAGGATTGAGATTCCTTCGCAAAAAAGCTGGTATCTGAAAGTGTCGGCAGTGATGCATGAATTTAAGTACAGCGAAGGGAACAGCCTGTTCGATCAGGAAAACTTAAATTTGGATTTCAACAGGAATGAATTATACAGCAAACTAAGCGTGGGTACACCCCTCACCATGAATGAAAAATTTGAATTTGGGGCAGGTTATGGGGTATTGACGGATAATTATACTCAGAATGGTTCCGGGTTGAATTCGACTGCCGGTCATGATAAAAGTACGTACACAATAGCCGGTTTGTTTGGCCGTATTGAAAGCAATACTATGAATAACGGCATGTATCCAACGAAAGGATTCAATTACCTTACTTCCGTTCAGGTATTCAACGGGCAGGAACGATATAAACCGGCAGTCTACAAAGCCCTGACTGCTTCGAACAATCAGGACAGCTGGATGCAATGCCGTGCGAAGTTTGACAGGTACTTCCCCTTATCCCCCCGATTCACACTAGGGACCTATGGTGAACTGGTATATTCCACCCGTAAGTTGTTGCAGAATTATACAGCCACCCTGATACAGGCTCCGGCTTTTCAACCAACCCCCTACAGCCGCACGACCTTTAACGGGACAATGAGTGCCAATCAGTGGGCAGCCATTGGACTAAAGCCTGTCTTCCGTATTTCCGACCCGATACATTGGCGTGCCGAGGCTTATTTATTTGCACCTTATCAATCCATCCTGCGTGCTTCGGATAATTCGGCAGTATATTCACAGCCATTTCCTACGATACAGTTTATGGCTGAAACCACCCTGGTCTATAATTTTAAACTGGCATCAGCCGGGATGTATGTAAACCACAGTGCAGGACATTGGAATGTGGGACTGAACATAGGAATACTGCTTTTTAATCCGAAGTTTATGGATTAGGAACCGGTTAATGATTTTTATTTTCCTAAATCCTAAAACAACAAAGGCTGCCCGATTGAGGACAGCCTTTTTGTTTACAGAATGAACAAGTCTTATTCCTTTACAAATTTGACTGCATAATGACTGGTTCCTGATACCACTTTCAACATATAGTTTCCTTTTGAAAGTTTGCTCAGATCAATTTGAGTAGAACCATTGATAAGTTCTGATTTTACCAGGGCTCCACTAATTGAATAAACAGCAACCTTTGCAGACACAGCTTCTTTGAAAGTTACATACGCGTAATCTTTCACCGGAACAGGATAAATACTTACTGCATTTTGACCGTTAGAAAAAGTATTGTCTACGGCAGTGGCATTGCCTGTTGTTTTGACTACTTTAAAGCCGTCAAAAGGGCTTGAAACGCCTAAATCGCTTACTTCGAATGTTTTCACTTCAATAGTATCAGTACTTACAGTAATATTACTATAAGTGGGTCTGCCTGTTTGACCAAAGCGTCCGCTGAACATACCGAAATAGTTTGACAATCCTAAGTCTGTTTCAACGGCAGCCATCTGAGCTTGTGAGCGTGGCTCGTATTTCTTCTTTCCAGCCGAATTGTTCAGGAAGTACAAGGTCCCGTTCTGCACATCAAATACCCCACCCAGTTTTGAGGTCAGGTTTGAACGTGAATCAAAGGTGACAGCAATCTGATTTTTCACAGAATTAGCCACCAATGCTTTTCCTTTAATAGGTCCCATTACTTCATAGATATGGTCATGTCCCTGAAGAGCCAGGTCAATATGCAATTCATCAAATACCGGTCCCATTTTTTCACGAACGATTTTACCATCCGCATCACTTTGGTGACTGCCTGAACCGGTGTACATCGTTTTGTGATAGAAAGCTATTCTCCATTTCACTTCAGGGTGGGCAGCAACCTGAGCCCTCATCCAGGTAGCCAGGTCATCAAGATATCCGGTAACACCATAGTCTTCGTAACTCATACCCATAAAGAGCGCATCGCCGTATACAAATGAATAGACACTTCCCGGGGTAGTTGCTTTTGATTGATCGAAGGCAACACTTTCAGTATTGAAGTGATAACTAAAATCCTTCGTTACAGATTTATCATGATTCCCAATAATATAAGCAGTCGGGTTTTTCAAGAAGATATCCTGTTGTGTTTGGAAAAACTGTTCGTACTCCCACTCCGAGTTTGGCACAGCATAGGCAGTTTCAACCAAATCACCGCAGCTTAACCAGAAATTGGTATTCGGGTACATCAGTTGAGCAGCATGAGTTGTCTTTTGCGAAATATCAAACATCTCCACTGTCTGTGCCTGCGGGTCGGTAGTATAGATAAACGAGAATTTGTCCTTGGTTGTTTTGGCTGTGGTAAATGAACCGACTTCACTCCAGGCACCGTCTTTTCCCACACGGAAAGAATATGTTGTATTTGGAGTAAGACCTGTCGCCAGTGCCTTGTTGCTGACATAGCTCTTTTGTGTATTGTTAGCAATACCGGCCAAAGCAGGAAGCATATTCTGGGCAATACTGTAATTTTTTGTTATTGGAGTCCCTGTTGCAGTGAGAATGAAGGCTGGAGCAGAGAAATCGGTGGAGTTGCCTGCCACAATTTGCACTTGTTCGTCGGCAACCCCGGAGTTTGTAAACCAGGCAAAGCCCATGTTGGTGGTTGGAGCTCCGTTGAGCGACATACAGATATTATAAGGCATATTATTGGCTTTAAGGCCATTCAATGCAATTTGCAATGAGGCGGTACTGGAAGAGTCACGCAATGCAAAGGCCGTCGAAGTTGAATCAGATCGTAAGGTTTTGACTAAAGTAGCAGCTCTTTTTAATAAAGTCCAGGAAGGAATAGTATAGTTCACTTCAGACAGTGCATTTGCAATACTTAATAAGGAATCTCCTTTGCTTAAAGCAAAAGTGATGCCTGCACCCCATTGAACAGGCGCACCGGCAGTAGCAGTAGGATTCCACATACATTCACGTACCGTCATGTTTTTTGATATCGAGTCCAACGAAATCAACTGGTACGAAAGTTTAGTCTCATCTACTGATGAAACAACCCCCTTCATTGGAGAGTCAACACCTATTTGTCTTAACGAGATATTTCCATCAGGACCGGTATAAACAGAGAATTTACTGAGGTGGTCGTTGCCATGAAAATAAGCTTTTATATTGGGATGAAGCTTCACAAAGCTTGCAAAACCCTTTTGTTCGATGGTTGATGGTGCCGAGATTGCCAATCCATCCTTACAGGTTTCTTCCACCATATTTTCAAATTTATCCGTAGCATTAATGGTATGACCCGGGTTTGGATTGCGCAGGTGCTTTGTTTCTATGTCCGCCTGGTCGTGAGTAAAGATAACCACGGGAGTTTTGGCACTTACCGAAGCTAAATCGTTTGCCATCCAAATGCGGTTAGTCGAATCCGGCCAAATGGTTACAAACATAAAATGAACCCCTCCGATATTCCTGGAATAGTTGATTTTGTCGGTTGTGTAATTGTAGGTAGCAGCTGTCTTTGGAATAGCCGGCTTAAACACATAGTTATAGATATTGAACAGAGATGTGTTGTCGATAGCCGGTGAAAGAGTTTTGTAGAAACCGATGGCATCTGTCACATCATGGTTACCCGGCGCCAGGAGGAACTGAGTGTTCTGATTCGAACGGTCTTTCAAGGTAATACCATTCAGATAATCAGTTTCGAATTGCGCCCATGAAGCAGCTGCCGACTGGATTGATGAGGCAGCTTCCTGACGGTTGGCAATATCGCCTGTATTAATCAGGAAATCGATAGGACCAACGAGCTGACCTGCCTTAACACCATTGTCACTGGGGAATGAAACGAAAGACATGCCGTTCATTTTAGCGACCATGGCGGCATTGACAACTTTTGCATCAACAGCTGTTGAACCTTGGAAATTCGTTCTGGTGATGCCATAATGCGAATCAGATGTGTAGATCATCTGAATTTGTGCCTGGACACTCCCCGAAAACGAGAATGCCAAACCCACAACAAGCATGGACTGCGCTACCTTTTCTTTCCAATTTTGGAAGGTGCTTAATACGGAATAAATCTTTTTCATACTTTAACTGTTTAATTATTTAATAAATTTTGAGTTATCTACAAAAGTAAAGTCTCCGGATTAAGATAACATTTCAACCAAATTGCATTTTGTGTAAATAAATGTTTCATTTTATTTACAATTTAGTTGGAAGCATTGAAATATGTAAATGCATCTGGATTGTTTTCAGCGGTATACTGAATAGAAAAACACAAGCCTGTTTTTCAGGGTAAGAGATTCCGAGTGACGAAAAGGCAACTCAGTTCATGCTGCCAGGAAGAAAGAAACACGTAACAGGTATAGAAACTTGAGGATATTAAATTTTTCAACATTTTAATCTAAGTAATGGGTAATAAATAATGTCCTATTATTTTTAATTAAAACTTAATCAACCCTCAGCTCTATCACCCTCTCTTTTGGAGAGGGCAGGGGGAGAGGTCGTATTTCAAGTAGAATAAAATAGGACATTATATTCTTTCTATTACTTATTATCAATAAATGTCACAAAGATTTAATATAAAGGGCTTTATTTGTCTAAAAATCGAATAAAGATGAACTTTAGCTCCAAATAATCATTTTGAATGTCTATATTTGGCAGTAACTGGATGAATTTAATCTGTTTCAACAGACTTGATGGCATAATACATTTAAATATCAACTACTTATTAGAGACGTATTAAAATCGAAATAACAAGAACTTTACATTCTGTTATTCTGTTATAAAAATAGTATCATATCAAAACCCACTAAAAGAATTGCATTCCCTATGATCAAAAAAGTATACAAGAATTCTATCATCAATAGGGATATTAGTTGGATGTACTTCAATCGCAGGATACTGGACGAGGCTTCAGATCAGACAAACCCTTTATTGGAACGACTAAGCTTTTTAGGCATTTATTCCAACAACCTGGATGAATTTTTTCAAATCAGGGTTGGTACATTAAGGCGTATGATTGAGTTGGAAGAAAGCATGCATCCCGTTCGTACAGATTCAAGCAAAGTGCTGAAAAAGGTTTTGAAATTAAACGAACACTATACAGCTGATTTCGAAAGTGTCTTTAACGAGCTGACTATCGAATTACAAAAGGAAAATATCTTTCTGGTGAACGAGTCACAACTGACAAAGGAACAAGAGAAGTACGTGGATAACTTCTACCGGGAAGAATTAATGAATTCACTGTTCCCGATACTGGTTTCGCGTATGTCGGTAGAGCCGAAGCTGAATGACAAAAGTATTTATCTGGCGGTAAAAATCTCGGACTCCGACAAGCACGATAAAAAAGGAAAAAAAGAATATGCACTGATTGAGGTCCCTACGGGTGAGTTTTCCAGATTCTTTGTATTGCCCAAAGAAGGGGAAAAGAATTGTATTATGTTCCTGGAGGATGTTATTCGATATTGTTTGCCCGATATCTTTGCACAACTGAACCACGACAGTTACAAAGCCTATACGATTAAGTTCACGCGTGATGCAGAAATGGAGTTCGACAATTCGGCTTACCAGAGTGTATTGGAAAAAGTATCGAAAGGAGTTAAGAGCCGAAAGTTTGGTTCACCGGTACGATTCGTTTACGACAGGGACATTCCAAATGACCTGTTGCGGTATACCGAGAAATTACTCAAGATCAATAAAAAGGATGTTCACATTAGCGGGGCTCGCTATCATAACCTGAAGGACCTGATATCGTTTCCAAAGATTAAAAAAGCAGGACTAAAATTTGTAGTTCACCACCCGGTACCTGTCAGGGCATTTGAAGAATCCGGCAACATGCTGCCGCTTATTCGCAAGAAAGACCGTTTCCTGCATTGCCCGTACCATAGCTTTGATAACTTTATACGGTTGCTTCGCGAATCAGCCATAAACCCGGAAGTAAAAGAAATAAAGATAAGCCTGTACAGGCTGGCAAAAAATTCAAAGGTAATCAAGGCGTTGATTTGTGCTGCCTTGAATGGGAAAAAGGTAACTGCTATTGTAGAGTTGTTGGCACGTTTTGATGAATCTTCGAATATCAACTGGGCCACTAAAATGCAGGAAGCAGGCATAAAGGTCATCCTGGGAGTGGAAGGCCTTAAAGTCCATTCAAAGCTGGCTCATATTACTGCCCGGAAAGGAAATATAGCCTGCATTGGCACGGGGAACTTCCATGAGGGCACAGCTACCGTCTATACCGACTTTATCCTAATGACAGGACAGAAGGGCATTGTGGATGAAGTGGAAAATGTATTTGAATTTATGCAACAGCCCTATATGAGCCCAACATTCAGGCAGTTGGTAGTTGCCCCTCAGTTTATGCGGAAAAAACTGATCAGCCTGATCAAGACAGAAACAGAAAATGCAAAGGAAGGAAAACCCGCCTATATCTACTGCAAGATCAACCACATCGTCGACGAAAAAATCATCGAGAAACTTTATCTGGCTTCAAATGCCGGAGTAGTGATGAAACTATTGGTTCGCGGAAATTGTTCCCTGGTAACGGGCGTTTCCAAACAAAGTGAAAATATCAGTATAGCAGGCATCGTAGATCGGTATCTGGAACACTCGAGGATACTCATTTTTGCTAACGGAGGAGACGAAAGATATTTCCTGGGTTCAGCCGACTGGATGTTACGGAACCTGGACTCCCGGGTTGAAGTATATACGCCCGTGTATGATGTGGATATTCAACGGCAGTTGAAAAGAGTAATTGAATTCGGATTAAGAGACAATGTGAAAGCCAGGATTGTTGACGGATCGGGGAATAATGAAATCAGGGATGGGGGTTCGGACAAACCATTCAGATCACAGGAAGAACTCTACCAGTATTATAAGAAAGAGTACGAAGCCGGCTATCCGGAGACCGAGAAACAAGAACTATAAGTATTCATAAAAATAACACTCTGTATGAAAAGTATTAATTTTGCAGCCATTGACATTGGGTCCAACGCTGTTCGTTTATTGATTAAAAGTATAGTCCCTGGTGATCCTGCCGACACATTTACCAAGGTATTGATGGTACGTGTTCCTCTAAGGTTGGGGCAAGAAGCTTTTGTAACCGGGAAAATAAGCCCGGCCAAGGAAAAACAACTTATCAGGTTGATGAAAGCTTTTAAACAGCTGATTAAGATTTACGGAATTACGGATTACCGTGCGTGTGCTACCGCAGCCATGCGTGAAGCAAAGAATTCAAATGCCCTGGTAAAGGAGATCCGGAAAGAAACCGACCTGAAGATTGAAATCATCAATGGACAGGAAGAAGCTTCCATTATTTATGAAAGCCATTTTGCCGACCACCTGAACATAGAGCTGAACTATATTTATGTAGACGTTGGTGGTGGTAGTACCGAATTAAGCCTAATGGTGAACGGTGAATTGCAGGAATCAAAATCATACGATATAGGTACTGTACGGTTACTCAATGACATGGTTAAAAAGGAAGAATTCGATAGGTTGAATTATGATTTAGCCGAATTGAAAGAACAATATAAGATCACTGACATTATCGGCTCGGGAGGAAATATCATTAAGTTGAATACTCTTGCTAAAACACGGAAGAATACTAAACTGTCAGTTCAGAAACTGGAAGAACTGAACGATACATTAAAACAGTTGACGATAGATGAACGTCTGAAGAATTATAAAATGAAACCCGACCGGGCAGATGTGATCACTTTTGCCGGCGACATTTACATTACAGTAGCCAAAGGAGTTGGTGCAACCCACATTATCGTACCAACCATTGGACTTGCGGATGGAATTATCCACATGCTTTTTGAAAAATGGAAAGAAAAGAACAAAGTGGAAGAACCAACAGTAATCGCGTAATCATCTCCGGATGAAACAGTACAACAAAGGCTGGCATATTTTGAATATGCCAGCCTTTGTTGCAACTATAAAATATCTTCATTACTCCTGAATGTGTCAGAGAGTCAATCGAAATGGCAGTGTCTGCTGAATCAAAAAGGTCAACGAATCATTTCTAATTTAATTTAGACGAATCAGTGTTGTTTATTTCGGATACCTGCTCTTTTACATCAACTTCTCCTGCTGCTTCCACCGGCTCATTTTCAACAGTGACTTTCACATCCTCTTTTTTAATACCCTTGCCGGCATTTGTAATTAAAGAATCAACAATCTCACTGACCTGATCCTTCGTTGAACTTACTACATTCGTACTCCCGCCGGTCTCAACCTCAGAGAACCCTGATTTAGTTGTTGTATGGAGTGATTTATCCGAATTTTCAGGTTCAATGATAAGCACATCCTTGCATACCGCGATAAACAATTCAATCTGGTTATCAAAATTCACAATAAGTGTATCTTGATCATGTTCAAACTGATAAATCAATTCTTCTTCATCCAGGTATTTCTTATTACAATACTTCTTTATACCATTGATTAATACTTCATAATCCTGAATCTCACCAAGTTTATCCTGATAAATCTTAAGCATGTCCAGTTTTGAGCTTTCTATTTTCATAATATGTGAAAGCACATCCACCTTATACCTGAATTTCTTAAATACAATCCTGATTTTATGAATGTCCTCCGCATCATCAATGCTCCTGGATTGTATTCTTTCAATAAGCTTATTAAGAGAGTTTTCTGTTTTACTTACCAACTTGGACTTCTTGAGAGTTGACTTTTTCTTAATGGTTGGAAATTCAAGTTTATGCTTTTTAGAAAATTTTGTCGCCTTTTCAATAAGTTCTGACTCAACTTTCTTTAAATAGGAAACATATCCGATTAATTCAGGGTTCTGATCAATACTTCCCAATTTCAAAATCTGTACCTGAACGTCCCTGAGTTTTCCAAACAACTTAAATGCCTTTTCACCATTTCTTACCTTTGAAGGATTCATTTTAAAAGCAGTCAGGATTGGGAAAATACGTCTTAAGATAACCCTTTTTTCATGTATTTTACTTTCAGATGAATCAGATTCAATCTGCTGGAATTTCTTAATTTGTGAGTTGTAGTTTTTGATAATTGCATTCATAGCTCTATCCTTATAGTTATAGATTATTATTACTGACTGATCAGGTTGTTTTAAATCTCCATATCATTTGTTCCTTTGACTTTTTTAATTTTAATCTTGATACCTAACTTTTTAAATGCCTTTTTTAATCTTTTCCTGTGCTTAATTTCAAAGGTGGTGTTATAAAGTGAGTTTTGAAGTAAATCGGCATCTTTCAGTAGTTCGCTGTATTTATCATGTTTGGTCTTTTTATCGCTATGAAGACTAATAGCAGTCTTTACAACGTGTATTTCTTCGTCCGTAAATAGCTCCAGATCGCGCAGGATATTTTCGGCTGTAATTGCTCCCAACAGGGCATGTTCCCTGACATACCCTACTTTATAGGTATGAATATCATGCAACAAGCCCATGATGGTACAGATCTCCACGTCCAACCCCTTTTTAAGAGCCAGTAGCGCGCAATTTTGAGCCACTCCATACAAATGAAGATATCCTTCCGGGCGCATATTCACATTTTCCTGATTCAATAAAATCCCATCTACTTCAGTTCTCACCAGTTCCAATCGATTCATAAATACTTTATTTTGCTTATAACTAAATTTTTAAAACACATTCTGATTTCTAAATGTTCAGCCTTCTGCTCATTGGGATTTGTATTGCGGGCAAATGCCCACTGATACCCTTTGATCCGGGCATTTCTTGAGACACATTGAGTCCACTATTGGAAATGGATCTGATCAGCCAAATCAGGTCAATCCTTGACCATTGGGCAGACCAAATATAACACGAATAATTAGGATGAAAAGGATAGCAGGAGTGAGATTTGAAATGTAACCGGATTGTAATATCTTTTGCGGCAACCCGAATTTTGTTTGTAATCACTTTATAACAGATGTGTCATTACAGCTACAAACAGAAAATAAGTAGTATGATGAATAATAGTGGAGACAGTGATTTTAATGAAATTGATTCTTATTCAAAACGACTTTGAAATACACTATGCATACTTTTGTTCCATAAATACAAGGATCAATCAGCATATAATTTTTATTCTTCACTTTAAAAACAAACAATATGAGAACATTAAAAATTGCGTCATATCTTGAAACTGGAATCATTCTTTTTTCAGCCAATATGATTATTTTAAATGTGATATTAATCATTTTAAGAAAAGGACTGTAAAGTCCTGAGCACTCCTTAAAACCACTGCAACAGGAAACCTGATTCCAGTACATTTTACATTTGTTTATGAGAATACCTGCTTAGTCAGCGAAAAAAGACTACCCTGTTAAATTTGTTTTCAGACAAATCGTATTTGAATACCGGAGAATCAGTGGATAAACGTTGTAAAATCTTCTACCGGCCTCCGGGGACTTACCGGTACCGGATTCCTGTCAATATAACCGATACGTGCTATAAACATCAGTTCCTCTTTGATTCCAAGATGTTTAGATACTTCTTTTTTGAATTTGGCTTCCTCTACAATTTGGTTCATTGGCTGAAACCCGATGTGCAGCTTTGTACATGTAAGATGAATCTGTTGATATCGTCGACCCAGGTTTACCCAGTCTTTAACCGAATGGGTTGCTGCCGTCATGAGTACCCAACCACCGCAGCCTTGAACCTGTTTTTTTGTTTTCGCAATTCCCGCTTTCACAAACGATGTCTTTTTTGAATCTTCCGGTTTGTAAAAGTTCCGCACCATAAATCCGGCAATACCTGTCAGTTGCATTCCGGCTGTGGTGAGTCCATCCTTTTTATCTTTTACATCCTTGTCGGAGAATCGCATCCATGTCGCAAGCTCTGCCTGTGCCTCCCGGTTATAAGCTTGCTGGCTATAAGCCTCCAGGGCTTTCTCGGCAATAAAACTTCCTTCCTCTGATGTAGCGGAATAGTAACGGATCTGTTGAGGATCAGGGGTCACGAGTTGATTGACATCGGTTGCCCTGATTGGGTTCTGCTGGAAGGGTATTCTTAGGGTCATCCGCCTTTCAATCAACTTAAGATCAAACTGGACAGAAGAAGCTTTATGGAGATCAATTTCTGCAACAGGCCTGTTATTCCTGAAATCCTCCGCGATCATGACAGTGGTTTCATAGCCCAGGCTCCCGGCAGCCAAGGTCAGGTTTTCAATGAATGCACCCAGTGAAATGTACAGTTCTCGTCCATCCGGGTCTACTACCGGTAGTTCGCGGGTAGTGTCGGCATACAATCGTATCATTCGGTCACCGGTCACCACTACTTTCCAGGGTTGTGAATTATGCGAACTACCTGCCAGCGAGGCATAGTAAAGTATTTTGCAAATATTGCTTTTATTGTTTGTTTGTGACGGTTCCTGTCTTCGATATTCCGTAGAACAAGAACAGAATACGCCCCACATTGACAAGACCATTATACAGATTGATTTAGTTACTCTCATGTTTTAAAATTACTTCTCCTGACTCCATAACCTGACACCCAACCTTATGACGGGTGAAAGATCAACATTTGAGATCGAATAGTTGACATCTCCAAAAGCAATGCTCTTGTCCCCTCTCATGTAAACGTGCATACCGGGTTGAATATAAAAGTAACGGCCTATAAAAAACTGATAGCTTAATCCTAATCCGGTATCGATAGTATGAATGTCTTTGTGAATGCCGGTACTCTTTTGTTCAATGTCGAACGTGTGCGATTCCAGGTAGGTGTATAGCTCCAGGTTTCGCCATAGATTATACCCTAAAAACAATCCGGGTGAAGTTCTGTAGTAGCGTTTAAAGGTAGCAGACGAATTATGTACACCGGCTGTTTCGGCATCATAAGTTCCACCATTGATAATGCTCAACCGCACCCTGAAACGTTCATAGCGGTAACCCACTGCAAAGTGGTAGCCGCCGGTAAGGAACATGGGTACCAGGCTTTCAACCTCTATGGCTGATTTCACTTCATAACTTTTTGCATGGGATTTTAAAACATCTTTCGCATGCAATGAGTCGCTTTGACTGTACATGCTTAGGGATGTAATGGTCAGACAAACAATAAATAAGATTTTAGTTTTCATAGGGATACACTTTGAATTTGTGAGATACAAAGGTCGGCAATGATAACTCAACTCTTCTCCTCATTTGTTACCAAATGATTGGAAGGTTATCTTTTATTTCTGATCCGGCTAAGCGATTTGGGGGCTATACCCAGGTAATTGGCAATATGATACAGCGGAAGACGCTGAAAAGCCTGTGGGTATTCCATGACAAGTTTCTGATAGCGTTCTTCGGCTGAGAGAATCTGCAAATCGATACTTAGCTGCACTAATTTGACATAAGCCTGTTCTATGAATATACGACAGACCCTTTCCATGGGAGGTACTTTATGAAACAATAATTCAAGGTCTTGTTGGGAAATGGAGGCTGTCCGGGTGTCTTCCCAGGCTTTGATATTCAGGTGTGAGGGGGTCTGGCTGATTCTGCTCCGGTTATCTGTCACCCATTCACCTTCAAAGGCAAAATCGGTCGTCACCTCTTCCCCTTTTTCATTCAGCTGGAAATAAATCACCGAGCCGTGGAGCAGGTATGATATGGACTTACAGACTTCATCTTGACGGAGCAACAAGTCACCTTTCAAATAAGTCTTTAAATGGATAAACGATGCTACGATCGCCCATTCTCCCTCGGTGAGAGTGACTAGTTTCCCGATGGATTGTTTTAAAAGTTCTAAGTTCATTGGTATAAATTATCTGACCGTAAAGATAAAACGTTGTTCTCTTCGTCCAATCTTTTTCTTCGTAACATAGCTTTAAGTAATTGGAACACTATATTGTCCTATTTCATTTCTGGAAAAAGGACCACTAAACAGCCTTTCTAATAAAGGGAATAAGGGTTTTGATAGGGAGCAGATTGGTTTTCTCCGATGTATTAAAACCTATATACAAGGTCTTTAAATTAAATACCTTTCCAATAAAACCGGAATGTGCCCTATTTTTGTTTTTAGACCCTTAGTAGAAATATTAAGCAAAAAGATTTAACCCTTATTTCCTTATTTAAATAATACGACAGTATTTGGTTTCTGTTACTTAAAAACAGCTCAACTTGAGGGATTAAATCACGAATTCAGGTTCCGGAAAATAATCAGTTTAATACTGGTGCTGTGTCAATCTCAGTCTGTCAGCTGACACATACGCCGGTTTAAACTGAACAAAACACTAGCGGTTCCCTATTTCTATTTCAATGATTGTTTTCACGTAATCCTGCAGCTGCTTGTCTTTAAAGTCGAGCCAATCCTGCCTGGACACAGAGTTATCTATGATTCTTTTAAAATTTATAAAAGGCTTCGGGTGATACAGGGCATAGACCAGTTGAGTCCTTAACCGGGAATTTCCCAACTGATCGGCATACCTCTCCATAATCAGAAAAGATTCGCTTGCCTCGGGGGGCTCGATAGCAATATACCTTTCCCATTGGGTGTATTTCAGGTTTAATTCATCCAGTGATATTCCGGTATTCATCTTATATAAATAAGAATCGGAGAGTAAATCACGTGGAAATTCATCAGTCTCCAGTGTGTCGGTATTCAGAAAACACACAAAGCCCGCATCAATGCTGCCGGCTATCTCTTTTACCACTGCATTGTATTTTTCAGGCAATTGTACTTCCGGTTCTACCTCCTCGGGATTAGCCACTTCTTCCTGCAAGAAGTCAAGGATTTTCTGCAATTCTTTTTCATCCTCTTTCACATCATGAATAATGAGCCGGATTTCTTTGAGTAAGTCTGCCGCTTTCATAAGTTCGAAATTGAAGGGTTAGAGTCTATTATTCTTTAAAATGCATGAATTAAAGGTTAGCAATGTCATCCTCAAAGCCCTGACTTCTGCGAGATACATCTTCATACAGTCCTTCGGTCTTTGTTTCCTGTACTTTTAGCAACAAATCATCGCAGGCTGCTAAAAATTTATTTTTTGTGTTTTTTGTACTTAGTTCCATAACCTGTTGAGGGGTAATTGATTTATGGAATAATTAAATTTACGGACTTAAACACTCGTCACTCAAAATGCGAATAAAAAAATCAGGTATTATTTTGATTCATAACACTATCATCTTTTTTTTTGATAGTACAAATATACACTTTTCTTGTAACAAAATATAAATTTGTGATTTGTATCTTCAAATAATTCCCACCAAATATGGCTGACACTCCTCCTATGTTGCACTACCAACTGGTATGTATTTGTTCTATGTTCAGATAAGGTTCAGATAAGATTTAGATAAGGTTCAGATAAGGTAAAGTTATATATACGTCGCATATATCACGTATATACCACGCATATATCACGCATATACAACGTATTTGAATAAATGCGTGATATATGCGTGAATGTTACATTGTGTTTGCATAGTATATACTTTTGGTATTTATCTGAACCTTATCTAATCCTTATCTGAACCTTATCTGATCCTTATTTGATCCTATAATGAAAGAAGAACAAAGGGTGATAAAAGGAATATAAAGGAAGATCATTTCACTAAAATGGGAAGTTTTCAGGTGCAAGAGAAATGAGAGGTAACTTCACGACAACTTTAAACAACTGAAATTTGTCTGGATTAAGAATGAATATCAATCAGTATGAATGTGGGATTAAAAGAGGAAAGTACAGTTATTTATACGTAAGTCAGAGTCTGTAGGAAATTTTAGAATCTTGTTTTCCATTAGGGAGCAAGGCTAAGTGTATCACAGATACGGGTATAAAAAAAGGCGAGTTGCCCCGCCTTACATGTTTTCACAACGGAATAATCCTTATTGTGATTAGCTTCAAAATTGT
>Ga0302210_10000469_pt1 | contig 18378 bp, 15 predicted proteins | sample II_Fen_E3_2_FD_198793 | JGI IMG/M metagenome (GOLD analysis project Ga0302210, IMG submission 198793) | Peat permafrost microbial communities from Stordalen Mire near Abisko, Sweden - II_Fen_E3_2 | ecosystem: Environmental > Terrestrial > Soil > Wetlands > Permafrost | place: Sweden: Abisko... | reverse complement strand
GATTCTATCAGATAGATTTCGTTACAAATCGGAAATGTAGCATCACAAACGGTATCTACGTGTCCAAGTGCCTGATATAATTCTTCAGCAATATGAGGAGCAAATGGCGTCAATAAAATCACCAACGGCTCAAGGATCGACTTTTTACTGCACTTCACTGTAAAGAGTTCGTTGACACAAATCATGAATGCCGAAACTGATGTGTTGTAAGAAAAATTCTCTATGTCAAAAGTGATTTTTCTGATTGTTTTATGCAGTGTTTTTAATTCTTCTGAGGTAGGAGTATCATCCACAACAATAAAAGCATCACCTTTATAAAACAGACTCCAAAGGCGTTTTAAAAAACGATGTACACCATCAATTCCATTAGTATCCCAGGGTTTTGACTGCTCAAGTGGTCCGAGAAACATTTCATATAAACGTAAAGTGTCAGCACCATATTTTTCAACAATATCGTCAGGATTTACCACATTGTACATTGATTTTGACATTTTTTCAACTGCCCAGCCACAATAGTATTTTCCATCTTCCAGAATAAATTCAGCATTATTGTAATCCGGGTTCCAGTTTTTGAATCGCTCCATATCAAGAATGTCATTTGAAACAATGTTAACGTCCACATGGATTGGCGTTGTTTCGTATTGATCTTTTAAATTCAATGAAACAAACGTATTAGAGTTTTTAATCCGATACACAAAATTACTACGTCCCTGGATCATTCCCTGATTAATTAACTTCTTAAATGGTTCATCTTCACAAACTAATCCAAGATCAAATAAGAATTTGTTCCAGAAACGACTGTAAATTAAGTGGCCTGTGGCATGTTCAGTACCTCCGATATATAAATCTACATTACGCCAGTAGTCATTAGCTTCATGACTTACCAGGGCTTTATCATTGTGCGGGTCCATATAACGCAAATAATAAGCTGAAGATCCTGCAAAGCCCGGCATAGTGCATAATTCCAATGGAAAATTGTCTTCAGTATGCCAGTCTTTTGCTCTTCCAAGAGGTGGTTCTCCTTTTTCAGTTGGAAGGAATTTATCAATTTTAGGTAATTCAAGTGGCAAACGACTTTCGTCTAACATATAGGGCATTTCATTTTTATAATAAACCGGAAAAGGCTCCCCCCAATAACGTTGACGACTGAAAATCGCATCCCGTAACCTGAAATTTACTTTTAAACGACCTAACTTATTTTCTGATAAATAAGCTTTAGCTTTAGAGATAGCTTGTTTCACACTAAGACCGTTCAGAAAACCTGAGTTCATCATTACACCTTCTTTGGCGTCAAAACTTTCTTCGCTTACATCACAACCTTCAATTAATGGAATAATTGGCAAATCGAAATGTTTTGCAAATGCATAATCTCTGCTGTCATGAGCAGGTACAGCCATGATTGCTCCGGTGCCATACCCTGCTAATACATAATCACTGATCCAGATTGGAATCTCTGTTCCACTTACCGGATTAATAGCATATGAACCTGAGAAAACTCCTGAAACCCGACGGTCAGCTATACGTTCACGCTCTGTACGCTTTTTTGTTGCATCCAGATAATTATCAACTTCTAATGTTTGTTCCTGAGTTGTAAGTTGTTTTACAAGTTCACTTTCGGGAGCCAGGACCATAAAAGTGACTCCGAAAATAGTATCCGCTCTTGTTGTGAAAACTTCGAAGCTAAAATCCTGTCCTTTTATTTTAAATAGAAGTTCAGCACCTTCACTTCTTCCAATCCAGTTTTTTTGTGTCTCAGTTAATGAATCTGTCCATTCAATCGTATTCAAACCATCTAACAAACGTTGAGCGTATGCCGAAACTCTTAGGCTCCATTGACGCATGATTCTTTGTACAACAGGATGACCCCCGCGAACAGAAACACCTTCACTCACCTCATCATTGGCTAAAACTGTACCTAGTGCCGGACACCAGTTTACATTCAAATCAGCTAAATAGGCAATCCTGTAATTAAGTAAGGTCTCTTGTTGTTCTTTTTCGGATTTAGAATTCCATTCCTGAGCTGTAAATTGTATATCTTCAGTGCAGGCTGCTTTTAGTCCTTCTGTTCCAGTGGATTCAAAATCTTTTACCAACTGTTCAATCGGTACAGCTTTTTGAATGTGAGTATTAAAATAATGATTAAACATTTGGATAAACGCCCATTGAGTCCATTTGTAATAATTGGGTTCACAAGTGAGAATTTCGCGATCCCAATCATAGCAAAAACCAATTTTATCTAATTGTTCACGATACCTGGCGATATTGTTTTTAGTAGTAACTGCAGGATGTTGTCCGGTTTGAATGGCATATTGCTCAGCAGGTAGCCCGAAAGCATCATATCCCATTGGATGAAGTACATTGAACCCCTGTAAACGTTTGTACCTGCTGAAAATATCTGACGCTATATAACCGAGTGGATGTCCAACGTGCAAACCGGCACCTGATGGATATGGGAACATATCCAAAACGTAATATTTGGGTTTGTTTTGATTAATTTCCGTTTTGTAAATTCGATTGTTTTTCCAGTAAGCTTGCCATTTTTGTTCTATTTGTCTGAAATTGTACTCCATAATATGTTGAAAATAAGTAATTAAATTTGTTTATAACAATTTTATTATAAATTAATTTTACCTTGCAAAGTTAAGCAATTTAGCTGAATAAAAAATTCGCAATATAGCTTAATGACACAAACTGTGTTTTTTATGACAGTTGTAGTCGAGTGTTTAAAAAAAATGATTATTTTTGTGTGTTAATAAATTAAATTTCAATGAAAATGTCTACTACCCATGCTTCTATTCATTTCAAAGTGCCTGAACCTACTTTGAGGCGTTTACCGTGGTATCTGGCATATGCCCAATTAGTTTTAAAAGAAGGTGAAATGTATTTATCTTCTACTCAAATAGCTAAAAATATTGCAGTTGATGCCTCAATGGTTGCTAAAGATTTATCGTATGTAAATATTTCAGGTCGAACAAGAGTAGGATATGATGTAAAAGAACTTGTTGGTATACTCGAGTCTTTTTTAGGTTTTACAAATTCTCATAAAGCATTTCTGTTTGGAGTTGGAAGTTTGGGAGGTGCCTTAATGCATGATAACGGTTTGGAACAGTTTGGGCTTGAAATAGTAGCCGGTTTTGATGTTAAATACGAATTAGCCGGTACCAGTATCAATCGTGTACCGATTCACCATATAGAACGATTTGAAGAACTTCAACAACAGACTGGAATTAATATAGGTGTATTAACCGTTCCGGTTGATAAGGCACAAATGGTTTCAGAGATAATGATTGCAGGAGGTATTCAGGCAATCTGGAATTTTACTCCTTTCCGAATCAGGGTTCCAGAAAATGTAATTGTACAAAACACTTCCATATATGCCCATTTGGCCGTAATGTTTAACCGGTTAAATGCTATAAAAGAAGATGAAAAGAAAAAAATATCAAATCAAAAACAACAAAAGATAAAATGAAAATATTTGCTATCGGTCAAAATTATGTAGAACATAATAAAGAATTAAACAGTAAGAATCCCATTGAACCGGTCGTTTTCATGAAACCTGATACATCATTACTTAAAAATAATAAACCCTTTTATATTCCTGATTTCACGAATGAATTGCATTATGAAACAGAATTAATTATCAAATTTAATCGTTTAGGGAAAAACATTGATTCAATATTTGCAAACCGGTATTATGCTGAAATCGGATTAGGAATAGATTTTACTGCCCGCGATTTACAACGAAAATTGAAAGCTGAAGGAAAACCCTGGGAAATTAGTAAAGCATTTGATAACTCTGCGGTAATTGGTAATTTCTTACCGGTCACCGAGTTGGGTGATGTTCAAAATATTCAATTCCGATTAGATTTAAATGGTAAAACTGTTCAAAATGGAAATTCTTCTGATATGATTTTCCAAATTAATGAACTTGTTGCATATGTTAGTCGTTTCTTTACAATAAAGATAGGAGATCTACTGTTTACAGGTACTCCTGTTGGAGTCGGAAAAGTTGAGGTTGGAGATCGACTTGAAGGTTATATCTTTAATAATAAGATGTTTGATTTCCTTATTAAGTAGTAGTTAAAATTATTATTTTCATAAAACAATAATTTTTCAATTTGATCGTTATTACGTTACATGTTTTTAAAAAGACCTTATCTTTACATGAAATATAGAATACTACTTTTTTGTTTTTTTTTAATTCCTTCTTTTCTTATTTTATCTGCTCAAACAGAATCAATTTCCTCTCACAAGTTAAATTGGAAAGGTATTGAGAAATGGCATGCCGGGTCCTCAACAATTGATGTAATTTCATTTGATAGTGCTCAGTATCCAACTGAAAACCATTTGCCTTATTATAACCAGCGAATAAATTGCGATCTTTCTTTTTCCTATCAGGCAGAATTGGAAAATCCGGTTTATATACCATTGACTGTTGAAGAAAGTAAATTGATGACAGGCAATAACTCAACTCAGACAGATCCGGTTATTTCAACAAAAACTCAGAGAGAACGGGGGATAGGTTATCTGACTGTTAGTATTTTCCCGTTTGTAAAACATGGTGATAATTTGTTGAAATTGCAATCATTTGATTTGCAAATTTCGAAAACCTCTCTTCCACAAAAAGTAACTGCACTCAATAACAGAACATATACTACAACTTCAGTTTTAGCACAGGGAAAATTTGTAAAAATTAAAATTACAAATAGCGGCATTTATAAACTTACTTATGAAGATTTGAATGCAATGGGTATTGACCCGGCTAATGCACATGTTTTCGGATATGGAGGTGCTGTTTTGGAACAAAGTTTCTCATTGGCCAAGTTTGATGATTTACCCGAAGTTGCTATATATGTGAATAAAGGAACGGATGGCGTCTTTAATTCAGGTGATTATATCTTATTTTATGCACAGGGAATTAATAAATGGTCGTATGATAAGACAAAACAAATGTTCACACATAAAATTAATCCCTATTCCGGCAACGGTTATTACTTTATTTCTTCAGATGCCGGTACAGGGAAAAAAATTGAAAATAAAACTATTGATGTCCCAACTTCTGCTACGATTTATCCGATAGAAGAATTTACAGATTATAAGGTATATGAAAAAGATGTTGTAAATTTATGTCTGTCAGGGAAAGAATTTTATGGTGAAACATTTAATGAAACAACATCGTATACCATCCCTTTTAACTTTCCAAATCCGGTTCAAACAAATTCTACAACTGTACGTGTGGATGTAGCAGCTACATATAATGCTCCACCACCTCCTGCACCACTATCAACTTCAAGTTTTTCACTGGATTTGAATGGTCAACAATCAAAAAAAATTAGTGTTAATAGCATTTCTGATACTCAATATGAAATGGCTGTTGGAACTTCAGGCTTATATGTTTTTACTCCACAAACTGATGTATTTAATTTTAATATTTCCTATTTAAAACCAAATGCAACAGCTGTAGGATATCTGAATTTTCTTGAAGTAAATGCACGAAGACATTTAACAATGAGCGGATCGGCAATGCAATTCCAAAACGTTGATTATTTAGGCAAATCCTCCTACAATCAATACCTGTTAAGTAATGCCAATGCCAATGTTCAGATTTGGGATATTACGGATATTCAAAATATAAGTAAAATAGTAACCGGAACATCAAATAGTAAAATCTCATTTATTGATTCGGGAAATGATGTAAAAAGTTATCTTGCCATCGATCCAACTGTAACTACTGATTTCCCAAAACCAGAGATCCTGGGGGTAGTGCCCAATCAAAACCTTCACGGAATTGCCCAGGCAGACATGATTATTCTTACACATCCAAATTTTCTGACCCAGGCACAGACATTAGCTCAGGCGCATCGTGATAAAGATAAAATGACTGTTGAAGTTGTTACAACCGATCAGGTTTATAATGAATATTCATCCGGTACACCTGATGCGACTGCTTATCGTTGGCTGATGAAAATGTTATACGACAGGGCATTACTTACTAATAAATCCGATTTGCCTAAATATTTATTGCTTTTTGGCAAAGGAACATATGATAACAGGAAACTTCGATCAGATTCAGGGGATAATTTCATTTTGACCTATCAAGCTGATAATTCGTTGATACTAACTCAATCGTATGTTACAGATGATTATTTCACATTCTTAGATGATAATGAAGGCTCAAATGTATCTTCCGATTTGATGGATATCAGCGTTGGAAGGTTTACGGTCACTTCATCCCAGCAGGCCACCGATGTAGTGAATAAAACGATAGGTTACATGAATAATCAGGGTAAAGGATACTGGAAGAATCAAATTTGTTTTGTAGCAGATGATGGTGACCACTTCTTACACTCGTCACAAGCTGATACTACTGCTGTTTCATTAACAAAAAAATTTCCGGCATTTCAAATCAATAAAATATACCTGGATGCTTATCAGCAAGTGGTCAATGCAAGCGGACAAAGTTATCCTGTTGCAAAAACAAAGTTGTTGAATTTAATTCAATCGGGCTTATTTGTGCTGAATTATACCGGTCATGCTAATCCGTCTGGATGGGCAAATGAATTAATTTTGACGATTAATGATATTAAATCTTTGGCTAATCCACATTTACCTCTTTTTATTGCTGCAACCTGTGATTTTGTTCAATTTGACAATCAAACTTTCTCAGCCGGAGAAGAAGTAGTTTTTAATCCTAATGGAGGAGGAATTTCTATTCTGGCGGCAACCCGCCCTGTTTATGCATCTCAAAATTTGACCCTTGATAAAACGTTTTGTGAGACTTTATTAAAAAAACAAAACGGTGAGCAACTTCGAATCGGAGATGCACTTGCCTATACAAAAAATAGTTTAGGAACTGAAATTAATAAATTATCGTATGTTTTTGTTGGTGACCCGGCAGTTAAGCTTAACTATCCAACAAAATATAAAGTGATTACAGATAAAATAAATGAAAGTACCTCTTTTGGTAAAGATACTTTACGTGCACTTTCTGTCGCTACAATTCAGGGATTTATTGCTGATGAAAACGGGAATAAGATTGATAATTTTAACGGAAATATTCATGCTGTGATTTATGATAAAGTACAAAGCATAACAACAATGAATAATGAAGGAGATGGTGCAATGACCTATTCAGACCGACCCAATACATTGTTTTCGGGCGATGCACAAGTGGTCAAGGGTAATTACAGTTTCTCATTTATGCTCCCTAAAGATATAAAATATAACTATGGCGGAGGACGAATAAATTATTATGCAAATGATGATACAAACGATTATGAAGCTCAGGGCTATTTTGAAAATTTCATTATTGGAGGCACTAATGCCAAATCTATTAATGAAACAGATGGTCCAAAAGCAGATTTATATTTGAATTCAGAAAATTTTGTAACTGGAGATAAAGTGAATGAAACTCCTTTATTTATCGCAAATGTAAACGATTCAGACGGAATCAATACTGTAGGAAGTGGAATTGGTCATGATGTAATGTTGACAATAGATCAGGATCCTCTACAGTCATACATACTAAATGATTATTTCCAGGCTAATACAAATAGCTATTCAAGTGGAGTGGTTAAGTATAAATTACCATTGATGATAAATGGAAAACATACTCTTTCATTTAGAGTTTGGGATTTGCTGAATAACTCGACAAATAAAGCTATTGAATTCGAGGTGGTTAAGGGATTGACACCAGAGATATTTACAGTCTATAATTATCCGAATCCGGTAAAAACCGAAACCAGGATTATAGTGAAGCATGACAGGCCCGAAACTATTTTAAGTACCTCTGTTGTAATATTTGATATCACAGGTCGCGAAATTTGGTCTTTCTCACAAACAGGAGCTGATAACATATCCTGGAATGTAATTTCAAACAATGGTTTTCGGGTTAAAACCGGTGTTTATTTTTATAAGGTTAGTATAAAAACAAAAAACAGCGACTTTACTTCTAAAACAAATAAAATGTTGATCATCGAATAATAATATTGAAAATATACGTTTAACTATTTAATTATTCTTGCTAATATTGTAACCCTAAAAAATATAATTTTCGAATGAAAAATAACTTAATAGCACTATGTGTTTTTGTTGCGTTTTCAGTAACAGTTTCTGCTCAGGTAAATAATCCGATTGTTACTGCAGTTCCTTCACTTTCAATTGCCCCTGATGCTCGTGCCGGAGGTATGGGTGATATTGGTGCCGCAACTGCTCCGGATGTGAATTCTCAGTATTGGAATGCTGCTAAATATGTTTTTATGGAAAGTGATGCCGGAGTTTCAGTATCGTATACTCCATGGCTTAGAAAGTTGGTAACCGACATTGATTTAGCCTATTTGGCAGGTTATTGGAAGTTTGATCAACGTCAGGCTTTAAGTGCATCTCTCAGGTATTTTTCATTAGGAGATATTACTTTGATGGATCAGTTAGGAATACCTCAGGGATCTGCTCATCCAAATGAAGTCGCAGTAGATTTAGCCTATTCACGGTTGCTCTCTGACAAACTCTCAGCTGCTTTAACCATGCGTTTTATACATTCCGATTTGAATAACGGAATAAATCTGTCAGGAGGTTCTGAAATGTATCCCGGAAATTCGGTTGCAGCCGACATTGCGGCATTTTATAAAACTCCGGTTACTTTACAGAGTATTGATGGAACATTGGCCTTTGGTGTAAATATTTCCAATATTGGTTCTAAAATATCCTATGACAAAAATGAAACGAGTAATTTTATTCCTACAAATTTACGAATAGGTAGCTCCTTTGATTATCCTCTTGATAATTATAACAAAATTTCAGTCAGTGTTGATTTAAATAAATTGTTAGTTCCAACACCAAAAGTTAATCCAACGGCGGCCGAACAAACAGCTTATAATAATATATCTCCAATCGCAGGTATCTTTCAGTCATTCTCAGATGCTCCAGGGGGTTTCAAGGAAGAAATGCAGGAAATAATGTGGTCACTTGGTGCTGAATATGCATATAATAATCAATTCTTTGTACGAGGAGGTTATTTTAATGAGAATCAATATAAAGGAAATCGTAAATACTTTACTGCCGGTGCAGGTTTTAAATTAAACATATTCCAGTTGGATGCTGCTTATGTAATCTCAACATCTCAATCAAATCCGCTCGATCAGACTTTACGCTTTTCACTTTCATTTGACTTGTTTGGGTTGAAAAATCTTGTAAGATAATTTATATGGTTTATAATCAATAAAATTTTAATACTTATTGAAATGGTTGATCTCTTCCTTCAGGTTGGTTCAACCATTTTTTAATTTAAATTGTAATATGAATATACGTGTTGGTTTTGGATATGATGTGCATCGTTTTGCTGCTGATCGTGAATTGTGGCTGGGAGGCATTCACATAGAACATTCTGTAGGTTTGTTAGGTCATTCTGATGCGGATGTTCTTGTCCACGCTTTGTGCGATGCCCTGCTAGGAGCTGCAAACTTACGGGATATAGGGTTTCATTTCCCTGATACATCAGCTGAGTTCAAAAATATAGACAGCAAACTATTGCTTATGGATACTACTCTTTTAATTCGCAATAAAGGGTATGATATTGGAAATATTGATTGTACCGTTTGTGCAGAAGAACCTAAACTTAATCCATTTATTCCATCCATGCAAAGTTGTTTATCCGAAGTAATGGGGATTGACGTGGATAATATTTCAATTAAGGCAACAACGGTTGAAAAGATGGGCTTTATTGGCAGGAATGAAGGAATGGCTGCGTATGTTAATGTACTTATTTTTAAAGTTTGATATGAATTTGTGTTTATTTTGATTCTTCAATCTGTTTTTCCTATTTAAGTATTTATAAACTCTATAGGATTATCGGATGGTTTTAATTTTCTTATGTTTATTTTTGCAGTGAAAAATATTAACCAATTTAAAATTAAAAAAACATGTCTGTATTAGTAGGAAAAAAAGCTCCTGTATTCAACAGCAAGGCTGTCATTAACGGGAATGAAATTGTAGAAAGCTTTTCATTAGAACAATTTGTTGGTGAAAAGTACGTCGTATTCTTTTTTTATCCGGCTGATTTTACATTTGTTTGTCCAACTGAATTAATTGCATTTCAGGACAAGTCGGCTGAATTCGATAAAAGAAACACTGTTCTGATTGGTGCTTCTACCGATTCTGAATTTTCACACTGGAAATGGCTTCAAACACCTCAAAAACAAGGTGGAATTCAGGGTGTCACTTATCCGATAGTTGTTGATCAGACTCATGCCATCTCAAAAGCATATGATGTCTTAGCAGGTTGGGATGAATATGATGAAGAAGGAAATGAAACATTTGTTGGTGAACCTAAAGCGTACAGAGGACTCTTTTTAATCGATAAGCAAGGAGTTGTTCGCCATCAGGTTGTGAATGATATGCCACTTGGAAGAAGTGTTGATGAAGTACTTCGAATGATTGATGCATTACAATTTACTGAAGAATTTGGGGAAGTTTGCCCTGCAAACTGGAAAAAAGGAGATAAAGCTTTAGTTGCCACACAAGAAGGAATAGCAAGTTATTTGACAGAGAAAGTTTAAATACTGGCTGGAATTCTTTTAATTAATTTGCCGGAACATATTTTGTTTCGGCTTTTTTTATAAAAACACGATTTAAATTACTAAATTATGGATATCATTAAGAATATTAAATCAAAACAGATGAAGTATTAAATTAATTAACTAGTTTTGCAATCTGATAAGAAGTTGTTCTGATTTTTTTATCGATTCATGTATTAGCATGAAACAGATCTCTTTATATTCATTTAATTTCGAACTTTATAATGAAATTATCCTCTCTGAAATTTTTATTAGCCATTTTACTTTTTGTTGTATCATTCGAAATTAAAGCACAGGATGAACGTGCTCAATTGCCTTTGGCATTACGGAATGCCTATTTTGGAGTAAGTGTAGGTTCTATAAATTATGATTTTGGGGCAATGTCTTTTTTGCCTCATACCGGTTATGTATTTAGCAATGTTGTTGTAAAACACCCAGCAGTTCGGTTAGTACTATACGGGTATGAGTTTGATAAGTATTTATCGGCTCAGCTGACTTATATGCGCCCGGTTTATTGGGTGTCCTATTACTACGACCAGAATAATGGGGGTGAAGTGAAGAGAGATAGAAGCTCGGTGTGGATGAATGTCGGGGGACTTACATTAAGACCTCAGTTGCCAATTACAAACCGCATTTCGCTTAATGGAGAAGTGGGTTTAGGGATTGTCACCCGACATGGGTTTAATGCTCAGGATGGAACACCGATTGTTACCGGTATGAGTTATCCGACTGTTCTACTGGGCGGTGGAGTAAATTATCATCTTACTGATAATTGGCGTTTGATGGTGAGTGGTGTATATGCTCCTAAAAATTCATCCGATCATCAACCGGCTACGACCTTTTTATCTGCAGGTTTTAATTATAAATTAACGAAGACTTCAGACAGTAAGATTGAAAAGGCATCTAAAACAGGCTATATCAATCCAAAACAATGGCTTCAAATAGGGTATTCAAATAATTTCATGGGATATGGAATAAATAATTCCCTTGAAAAGGTAAGTCTGTTTTGGGGAGGTGATGCAGAAGTATTCCAGGGATTATCACTGAATTATCATCGAAATATATTCCATACTGCGAAACTCTTTGCGCTGGATTGGGGTATTAGTGGTTCTGTATGGCAAAGTAAAGGCGTAGGAAGCGGTCTTAGTAATCCGGCAAAAGAAACTTTTTTTACTCTCTCTGTTTTTCCTGAATTCCGGTTTAACTTTTTACATACAAAACCTGTGGATGCTTACTTTTATTATTCTGTTGCAGGTCCAAGTTATATTTCAAAAGTCATTATTGATGGAGTTGAAACAGGTGAACATTTTACGTTCCAGGATACTATGGGAGCAGGTATGTTCTTTGGTGAAAAAAGGAATCTGAACGCTGAGTTTAAAATCGGTCATTATTCAAATGGAAATATCTTCCCGTTAAATGGTGCTGTGAAAATTCCGTTATCTCTAAATATTGGATATGCTTTCTAATAGATTTTAATTTATATTTTGCTTTTAATGTGTTCCCGATTTTTAAGTTTTACTCCTTAATTATAAAAAACATGTTAGTGAAAACGTTTGGTGCAGCAGTACAGGGAATAAATGCTACGATAGTTACCATAGAAGTAAACGTAAGCAAAGGTATCAGATTTTTACATGTCGGTCTACCCGATAATGCCGTTAAGGAAAGTCATGAACGAATAACATCTGCTTTAAACTATACCGGGTATGATTTTCCCCGGCAACAGATTGTGATTAACATGGCTCCTGCAGATATCAGAAAAGAAGGATCAGCCTACGACCTGACTATGGCAATAGGAATTCTGGCAGCAGCTAAAACTATTCATCCTAAAGAGTTGGAACGATTCGTAATTATGGGCGAATTATCTCTGGATGGAGGGCTTCAACCAATAAAAGGGGTATTACCCATCGCCATTAAAGCCCGTGAAGAAGGATTTAAAGGCTTTATTCTTCCCAAACAAAATGCCCGTGAAGCAGCAGTAGTGAACAACCTGGATGTTTATGGTGTCGAAAATATTACCGAAGTAATTGAATTCTTCAGTGGTACAACTACTCTCCAACCTACGGTAGTAAATACAAGAGAAGAGTTTTTTAATAATGTAAACCTCTCAGAAATTGATTTTGCTGATGTGAAAGGGCAGGAAAATGTCAAAAGAGCATTGGAAGTGGCAGCAGCAGGTGGGCATAATATTATCATGGTTGGACCTCCCGGTGCAGGAAAATCAATGCTGGCTAAACGCATACCCACCATTCTACCTCCACTCTCCCTCCAGGAAGCATTGGAAACTACCAAAATACATTCTGTAGCAGGAAACATTGACAATAATTCTTCATTAATATCTCAACGCCCTTTCCGAAGCCCACATCATACTATTTCCGATGTCGCATTAGTAGGAGGAGGAACATTCCCTCAACCCGGTGAAATTTCTTTGGCACATAATGGCGTTTTGTTTCTGGATGAACTTCCCGAATTTAAAAGGACGGTGCTTGAAGTAATGCGTCAGCCGCTCGAAGATCGTAAAATATGCATTTCACGTGCTAAATTTGCCATTGAATATCCGGCCAGTTTTATGCTGGTGGCTTCTATGAATCCCTGTCCTTGTGGATACTACAATCATCCCGATCGGGATTGTGTATGCGGACCGGGGATCGTTCAAAAATATTTAAGTCGGATATCAGGACCTTTGCTCGACCGAATTGATATTCATATCGAAATTATACCCGTCCCCTTTGAAAAGCTTTCTGAAATGAAAGATTCTGAAAATAGTCATGCTGTCAGAGATCGGGTAATTAATGCCCGGCACATTCAGGAACTCCGTTTCAAAGATATTGATGGTGTGTATTGTAATGCCCAAATGTCTTCAAAACAGATGCGCTCATATGCTCAAATTGATAAAGCAGGTTCTGAATTACTTAAAAATGCCATGCAACGCTTAAATTTATCCGCCAGGGCTTATGACAGGATTATCAAAGTGGGTCGAACTATTGCTGACCTGGACGATTCTGAAAATATACTTTCAAACCATTTGGCTGAAGCTATCAATTACCGTAATCTTGACAGAGAAGGATGGGCAGGATAGGTAAATTAAATGTCAGATTCTCTGTTCCTTTATATTGAATACGAAAGTTTTTAATCTGGAAATAGTCTGTTTCAATCATGAGACAGACTATTTTTTGTATGAAATGGAAGATCAGAATAATTTATTTTCAAAGAACTATTTAAAAACGAATAATATCAGCCAGAAAATGGATGATGTTATTCCTGAAATTAGAATTACCTTCCTTATGTGATAACTCCTACAAGTTAACTTATGTATTTAAAACTTTTTCTACAAAAATTCTGTTTAGTAAAAACCATTCAATCATATGAAACATTTCGATTCCTTTAAATCGATTTTTTTCATGGTTGAATTTAATTTATTAATAATTTAAAACGGAAGAATCATGACAAAAGTAAATCCTTATTTAAGTTTCAAGGGAACCTGTGAAGAAGCCTTTAATTTTTATAAATCTGTTTTTGGAAATGAATTTCTTTATCTCGGAAGATTCAGGGAAATGCCGGAAAACCCCGATTATCCTATTCAGGAATCCGATAAAGATAAAATTATGCACATCTCTCTGCCTATTAATAATGAAACAGTTTTATATGGCAGTGATACTACACAAGAAAATGATAAATCTACTGTCTCAGATAATAACATATCATTATCCATTGAAACAGATACAATGGATGAAGCAACCCGAATTTTTAACGGGTTGTCTGATGGTGGAATAGTTACCATGCCATTAGACAAAACATTCTGGGATGCCTATTTTGGTATGTTTACTGATAAATATGGTATTAAATGGATGGTAAATTATGAATTCTCTACATCAAAGAGTTAATAACTAACTAAAAAATTCAATATGAAAGCGTTAAAATATATTGCAATTGCTCTGGGAGCTTTGGTTGTCCTGTTGCTTATAGTTGCTTTATTTGTACCAAAAAATTTTAATTATGAAAAATCTGTTACAATTAATGCACCTATTGATACCGTGTGGGTAAATGTAAATAGTTTATCTGCACTCGATAAATGGAGTCCGTGGAATGATCACGATCCTGTAATGAAAAAAGATATGAAAGGTAAGGATGGTAACGTTGGTGCTGTGCAAAGTTGGGAAAGCAGCATTGTTGGTTCTGGAAGTCAAACGATTGCTGCAGTTGAAAAGCCGACATTATTTGAAACTGAACTTAATTTTTACAAACCATACAAAAGCCATGGCAAAGCCTATATAAAATTGGTTTCTCAGGGAACCTCTACTAAAGCTACATGGGGAATGACCGGAAATATGCCGTATCCTATGAATGTTATGACACTCTTTATGAATATGGATAAAAACATGGGTAAAGATTGGAATCATGGGCTATCTAAACTAAAAAAACTGAGTGAAAAATAATTCATTACTTTTCATAAATAGGAAAACAAACTCCAATTCACTGGAGTTTGTTTTTTTTATAGTTGATAATATTTTAAATATTATAATATTGAATATGCATTGATATAATTTGTTAACTTTGTGTCTCTGAACTAATGAACAATATTTAATTCAATAATGGATAAACCATTTAAAATCATCAAAATTACACAAGATTTTGTAGAAAATCTTCAGGTAAAAAGAGAGGGTGCACATTTTCATGATTTTGAGGAGCTAATAATTGTCACCGAAGGAAGTCTGGAACATTACATTGATTTTCAAAATGAAGTTCTTCAGGCACCTTCAGTATGTTATGTCTCAAGGGGAAAGATGCATCGTGTAGTTGAACACGATGATTTAAGGGGGTGGGTAATCAATTACCAAAATGAGTTTATCCCCGATTCGAAGCTCAATTTTTATTCCAACTTTTTCAATTCAACAAATATCCCTCTTCTTCAAAGCGGATGTACTAACAGATTTATAAGCCTTTGCGAAATAATTAATGATGAATTCAATCAATTAAATCCCGATCTGATAACCATTCGACATCTTACCACTGCTTTAATATCAATGATTGAGTCCGAAAGAAAGAGAAACATTCAGGTTGAAAACATTACAAAGGCTTCGCAGATTATGACTTTTAATAATTTCCTTAAAATTTTAGAGGAAAATTACCGTCGTGATGAAGGTGTGTCATTTTATGCTGATAAAATGAATATGTCTGAAAGAAACCTGAACATTATTTGCAAAAATAATTTTCAGAAAAGTGTATCTGAAATTATTGAAACACGCAAACTCATCGAAGCAAAAAATCTATTGATTCATTCTGATAAAACGGTGTCGGAGATTGGTTTCGAACTGGGTTATAATGAGAAATCCTATTTCTCAAGAGTGTTTCACAACAAGTTATCTATTACTCCTACACAATTCCGCGAAATTACCCGTGCAATGATTTCCTAAAAGTACCACTCTTTTTCCAAAAACTATAACCGTTTACCTTTTTGCTGACTGTATCTTTGCAACATAATAATTAATTCATTTTTTAGATTCAATTTATAAATTAAATCAATGAAAAAAATAATTTATGTTGCTTTCGTAGCAATGATTTCCATCTCTTCCGCAGTCAGTGCGGTCAATAAATCAACCGGTCAAAAAGTATCCAAAAGTCAGAAAGAAATCGCATCTTTACGGGCACAGATCAAATCGCTTACTGCCGGAAATGCTGAAATAACCAAAAATCTTCAAACATTCGATACACTCGATTTTACAGTTTTCAGCAACCAACAATGGATACGCCTACACGAAAGTCATGCTAAAGACATTAAGGTTAACTGGCCTGATGGACACTTTACATTAGGAATTGATCGTCACATTGCCGATTTGAAAGCTATGTTTGTTTATGCACCCGATACGAAGATAAAAATTCACCCTGTTCGTTTCGGTTCAGGTAATATGACCTGTGTTACAGGCGTAATGACCGGGACATTTACGGTGCCAATGCCCATTGGCGAAGGTAAATTTATTCAACCAACCGGAAAATCATTTAGTTTACCTATGTGTACAGTCGGAATATGGAAAAAAGGTGTTATGATCGAAGAATATCTGTTCTGGGATAATCAGACCTACATGAATCAACTGGGATTAGGAAAATAAGCATTTAACAAAAAATACAATCAATCATTTAAACATTAAAAAAATGGGAACAACAGAATCAAAATTATTGCAGGGGGTTATTGACCCTTCGCACAGCAGAGTTCAATTTAAGGTTAAACACCTTATGATATCGAATGTCCTGGGAAGTTTCAAGGAATTTGAAGGTAAAGCAAGTATGGTCGAAAATGATTTTTCATCAGCCATAGTAAATTTCTCAATAAGTGCAGCATCCATCGATACTGAAGCAGCTGACAGGGATACACATTTAAAAAGCGTAGATTTCTTTGACGTCGAAAACTATCCTAAAATCGAATTTGCAGGCAAAGGAATGACCCAAAAGGATGAAGATAATTATGAACTTAAAGGCAATCTGACCATTAAAGGTATTTCAAAACCGGTTACTTTAGTGGTTGAATTCGGTGGACTAATGACCGATCCATGGGGAAATAAGAAAGCCGGTTTCTCAGTAACAGGTGAAATAAACCGTAAAGACTGGGGAATGGTATGGAATGCTGCTCTCGAAACAGGTGGCGTATTAGTAAGCGACAAAGTGAAAATACTTTGTGATGTTGAATTTTTAATCAGTTAATTGAAGCAACTATAAAAAATTTATTTCGCTTTTAATGAATTGATGATTTCATTTTAAATACTATCGATATGATTCTCAATAATCAAAATAATTTATTCCAGTCCCCGGACAACACAGACCGTATGCCTGTGTTGTTTGTCGGGCATGGAAGTCCAATGTATGTCATTGAGGAAAACGAATTTACACAAACCTGGAAAAACCTGGGTGAAACAATTCCGACACCCAAAGCAATCCTTTGCATTTCTGCTCATTGGGAAACGCGTGGTACGCATGTCACAGCAATGCCTAAACCACCTACAATTCATGATTTCGGTGGCTTTCCGCGCGAATTGTATGAAATTCAATATCCGGCACCCGGAAATCCTGAACTGGCCAATAAAACTATTCAAACTATTCAAAGTACGAAAGTTCTGGCCGACGATAAATGGGGGCTTGATCACGGTGCATGGAGTGTAATCATGCGTATGTATCCAAAAGCTGATATCCCGGTGATTCAAATGAGCCTGGATTATAATAAGACGCCTGAGGAGCATTATGAAATGGCAAAAGAATTAGCCTCATACAGAGATAATGGCATTTTGATTATAGGAAGTGGAAACATGGTTCATAACCTTCATAAAGTAGCCTGGGATAAACAGGATGATGAAGAATACGGATTTGATTGGGCGCTGGAAGCAAATGATACATTCAAAAAACTCATTCAGTCAAATCATCATAAAGAACTCATTCACTACGATCTACTGGGCAAAGCGGTGCAAATGGCCGTCCCGACACCCGATCACTTCTTGCCGTTACTTTATGCCCTGGCTTTGAAAAACGAAAGTGAAACGGTGTCATATTTCAATGACAAAGCTGTGATGGGTTCATTAACCATGACTTCACTTAAAATAGGATAATCGATTGTTAGATCGAATAGATGTTTATAACATTCTAAATTTCAGCTTTCAACTGAATTTATTCAACTTTTAATTTTATTTTCATTCAACACTTTGCAGTTTGAAAATAAAAGCGTATTTTTGCACCTCGTTTCGGATAAGGTAATCAAGAAGCAATGCCACAAGCAACTCACCTTCCCGATGTAATCAGAAAAGTCGTTAAAAAATGTACGCAATCG
>Ga0302210_10000466_pt1 | contig 18421 bp, 16 predicted proteins | sample II_Fen_E3_2_FD_198793 | JGI IMG/M metagenome (GOLD analysis project Ga0302210, IMG submission 198793) | Peat permafrost microbial communities from Stordalen Mire near Abisko, Sweden - II_Fen_E3_2 | ecosystem: Environmental > Terrestrial > Soil > Wetlands > Permafrost | place: Sweden: Abisko... | reverse complement strand
ACGATTAAATTCCCCTGATCTACCACTGCCCCACTATGGACACCATACGTTTTGCTATGCGTTGCCGAGACTTCGTCCAGTAACGTCGCCGCACATTTTAAGATGTCGGCGGCCTTAAACGTAACAGCACTATCGATATACTGTGTCGTTTGATGGTCATTGGCAAAATAAAACCCCGCTCGACCACGACCGCAGCAAGTCGTTAAGCAGCGCCGCAAATATCCATCTGTTGCTTTTCGTTCAACTAAATCGGCTTCCACATAAACCAGACCATCTTCTTCATTGATTGTCAATTCTTTTATATCTTCAATCTGCTGAATCATTCCCTCAGAAACTAAAAAACCGATGATCAAATATTTTTGATCAACCGGGGAACAAAGCATTGTCGTTGTTTCTTTACCGTTTAAATAAACGGTCAGCGGCATTTCTTCTGATATCCATGGATCCGTTCGCGTAAATATCCCATTCTTAAATTGGACTGCTTCGTATTTTTGTATTGCTTCTATTTGTCCTTGTTCCATTTTTGCACTCCTTACTTTTAAACCGATTGTTCATTATATCATATAAATTTCACGAGAATAAAGATCTCCTTTTATTATTTTTAATTATGATATCATATCCGTTAAAAAGTAATTAAATGCTGGGAAAAAAATAAAATAAGGCATTTTATAAAATAATTTTTAAACGCAGGAAAATTTTTATCTTTATAAAAGTTCCAAGGAACCTCTTATCACTTATGCCGTCTTGTTATAAATAATAAAAATTCAAAAATCCGTATTAATATAAATTTTCTTTCCAGTGTTAGTACGGATTGACAATAACATAACCTCAACGTATATTATAATTGTATTTTATATTTAGCCGTTATTATCATTAATTAAAATTATCATAATGATAACTAAAAACAATACAGTATCATATTGGAGAGCTTTTCTGGTTGACTAATTTTAGGCATAAAATACTTCAACAGAGAAATTTACTCATATATATTTCAGTTATAAGGAGGCAATAAAATGTACATAAACAGAAGGGATTTTATTAAGACTGCTGGTTTGACCGGTATTGGTTTTGTCTTTGCAGATTTTGGTTTCGATATCCCTAAGGTAAAAGCTGCGACAGAAGATTTCAAGTTAACCAAAGCTAAAGAATTTACGTCTGTTTGTCATTTCTGTGCATGTGGATGCGGTGTAATCGGACATGTTCGAGATGGTAAGCTCATTAATTTGGAAGGTGCAACCGATCATATCGTGAACGAAGGCAGCCTTTGCAGTAAAGGTGTTGGCTATGCAGCAATTCCAAATTCAGATCAAAGACCACAAAAACCTTTATATCGTGCCCCGGGCAGCGATCACTGGGAAGAAATCAGTTGGGACGAAGCGATTGAACGTTCCGCCAAAAGCTTAAAAAAAGCTCGTGATGAAAACTGGACTGAAAAAGAAACAATTGACGGAAAAGAATACAAAGTAAATAGAACGGATGCCATTGGCTTCATTGGTGGTTCACAAGTAAATAATGAAGAATGTTATTTATTGGTGAAAATGGCTCGTGCGTTAGGTATTGCATTTATTGATAACCAGACACGAGTATGTCACAGTGCAACACCGCCAGCTTTAAATGCCGGCTTTGGACGTGGTGCCATGACCAACAGTTGGACAGACTTACGCAATACGCAGCTCGTCTTAATTGAAGGCAGTAATATCGCGGAATGCCATCCAATGGGCATGAAAGGCATTATGATGGCCAAAGAACGTGGGGCCAAAATCATTCATGTTGATACAAGATTCACGCGAACTTCAAAAATTGCTGATCTCCATGTTCAGGTGCGCCCTGGTACAGATATCGCATTTTTGGGATCAATCATCAATTACATTATGGAAAATAAATTCTACAACGAAGAATTTATGCTTACACATACGAATGCCTACCATTTAATTAATAAAGATTTTAAATTTGATGATGGTATTTTCTCCGGTTTTGATGGAAAAAGTCATAGTTATGAAAGAAAAACTTGGGGCTATCAAGTTGATGCTGCTGGTAAACCAATTAAAACAACAGATCTAAATCACCCTGACAGTGTATTTAGCAAATTAAAAGAATTCTACAAACGTTATACATTTGAGATGGCTTCTAATATATCCGGTGCACCGGTAGAAAAAATCAAAGAAGTCGCCGATATGCTCGTTAAATACCAACCGGGTGTAATCATGTATGCTCTGGGTATGACACAACATACCGTTGGCGTACAAAATATTCGTTGCTTTACGATTGTACAACTCTTAATGGGTAATATCGGTCGTTCCGGCGCGGGTGTTGATGCAATGCGTGGTCAGCCGAATGTACAAGGTTCAACAGATTTTGGTATTATGTATCAATATTTCCCGGGCTATCTTTCTTATCCAACTCACAAAACAGCTACACTGGAAGAATGGACCAAAGATAATGGCACGGTTGGCAGAAAATCATTAGTCAATCTCTTAAAAGCATGGCTTGGCGAAAATGCTACAAAAGAAAACAACTTCGGCTTTGATCTTTTATCAAAACGAAATGGGTATCATAATGATTCTCTCTATGTTTCTTTTGAAAAAGCCGTTGAAGGTATCGTTAAATGCATGTATATAACGGGTCAGAATCCACAAGTTACAAATGCGAATTTATCCATTGTTGATAAGGGCTTAGCAAATCTGGATTCATTAATTGTCCAAGATATCTTCGTTACCGAAACAGCTGCTTTTTGGCAAAGGCCTGGCTGTGATGCCTCCAAAATCCAAACAGAAGTTATTTTCTTGCCGGCTGCTTCTTATCTAGAACGTGAAGGTACTCTTATCAATTCAAGCCGCATGATTCAGTGGCGCTATGCTGGTCCGAATCCACCTGGTGATGCAAAACCAGATATTGAAATATGCAATCATTTATTTAAGAAAGTCCGTGAACTTTATAAAGATTCAACACAAGAAAAAGATCAGATCATCCAAAAATGGACTTGGAATTATCCTGATAAAGACACGGCGGAAACTGTTTTAAAAGAAATCAACGGGTATGATTTAAAAACCGGTAAACTTTTAAATAAAATCGGTGAAATGAAAGATGATGGCTCTACCAGTGCCGGACTTTGGCTGTATGCTGGTGTATTCGGAAATGGGATTAACAAGTCCAAACGCCGTGGCGGAACCGATCCGAGCAAATTAGGGATCTTCCCTGAATTCGCCTATACGTGGCCGGATAATATGAGAATCCTCTATAACCGTGCCTCTTGCGATAAAAATGGTAAACCATATGATGAAAAACGCAAATTAGTATGGTGGGATGAATCTGCTAAAAAATGGGATGGCTATGATGTGCCAGATGTACCGAATATCCTTGATGGACCTGCTACACCAAATGGACAAAAACCGTTCAGAATGGCCAGTGAGGGTGTCGGTCGTTTATTCGCTGCCGAGCATAAAGATTTAGACGCTACCATGCAGACACGAGATCATTCCTACACACCAGTTGATGGTCCAATTCCTGAATTCTATGAACCAATCGAAAGTCCAACCGAAAATGCATTACATGAAAAAGTAAAAAATAATCCATGCGTTATCTATCCACGTATTCCTGAACTCCAAAAAATCGGTACAAAAGAAGAATTTCCTTATGTTCTCTGTACGTCCGGTATTGCAGAGCACTGGTGTAGTGGTGCTGTAACAAGAAATGTACCATGGCTTAACGAACTCGTAAAAGAACCATTCGTTGAAATTCCGGTTAAACTTGCTGCACAACTTTCTATAAAAAGCGGCATTGATGTTAAGGTCCGTTCAACCCGCGGTGAAATAAAAGTAAAAGCAATGGTCACAGACCGTGCGAAACCGCTTATGATAAACGGCGTAGAAACTTTCATGGTTTGGATGCCATACGGCTGGGGCTTTAAAGGCTTGAGCAAAGGGCCAAGCACAAATTATATCACGATTGATGCTTTGGATCCAAATATTCAAATTCAAGAATTCAAAGCTTGTCTCGTTGATGTCAAGAAAGCATAATAAGGTGAATAAAATGACCAAAAATATACAAGAACTTACCAAAGAGTGGTTAGAAAAGCACCCTTTCTTAAAAGATATTGGTGAAATGAATCTTTCCATTATACAGATTCTAGAAAAAATCGAAACAGCAACGCTTCCGTTACCGAATTTTGATTTTTATAAAGAAACATTTAGCAATGGGATTCCTGTTTTACAAAATGAAGAATTGCAAAAAATAGTATACAAACCAGTCAAACAAGTAATTCTAGCACTAACGAAAGGTCTCAGCGAAACGCAAATTCCTACAACACTCAAAAAAAACTGCCAATCACTACATTTTTATGCTGAAAAAAATAGCACTGACGAAATTCTTGGGTATGTACTTCGCCAAGAAACAAATAAAATCCAAACATTTTGTGAAAAAAATGATCTGGACGAAAAATTTGCTAATTTTGCACTATGGCTTTCGATAACGCATGTACTGTCACAAAATTTTCCTGCCATTAAGCTATGGATTCATGGCAAAGAGTGGGAACGAAACTACTGTCCAGTTTGCGGATCTTTACCAGTCTTAGCGCAATTAAAACAAGCAAATGATGGACACCAGCGCCATCTCATTTGTGGCAGCTGTCATACCAGTTGGACATACAAACGTATTGGTTGCGCCTATTGCGGGAATGAAGAATTAAACCGACTACGCTTATATGAAATAGATGCCGAACCCGCTATGCGAATCGACGTATGTGAAGATTGTCATTCCTATATCAAAACATACATCAAAGAAGGCCAGGAAGCTATTTATTTAGCAGACTGGGCAACCCTTCATCTCGATCTCTTAGCTGAAAAAGAAGGTTTCAGCAAAAAAGGAAGTTCTTTATTAATAAATTAATGAAACTATGTTCTTTTAAGAATTGGTTCTAACTTGAGGAGTGATATCCATGGCAACAGAAATGGCAATGCTGCATGATGTTTCCCGGTGTACCGGCTGTCGTGCCTGTATGGTAGCTTGCAAACAATGGAAAGATCTGCCTGCTGAAAGCACGCCTTTCGATGGCAATTTCCAATCCCATAAAGGATTAAGTCCTAAAACATACAATTTGATAAAAATGACGGAACGAACTGAAAATGATACATTTCATTGGGATTTTATTAAGTTTCAATGTATGCATTGTGCCAATCCAGCCTGTGCAAAAGGCTGCCCAAAAGATGCTTTACGTAAAAACGAAAGCGGCGCGGTTGTATTAGATAAAGAAAAATGTGTTGGCTGTGGTTACTGCGCTGATAATTGTCCGTTTGATGTACCAAAGGTCGATGAGCAAACACATAAATCCACAAAATGCGATTTATGTGCCGACCGTATTGAAAATGGAATGGTACCAGCTTGTGCACAGACTTGCACGGCCAGAGCAATCGATTTTGGAAAAAAAGATGATATGATCGCTCTTGCTCATTCTCGTTTAAATGACATCAAAGGCTCATTTCCTAATGCACAACTTTACGGCGTTGATAAAAATGGCGTTGGAGGAACACATATGATGTATATTTTAACAGACAGCCCCGCTATATACGGTTTACCTACCGATCCAAAAACAAACGACGCTATTGATCTCTGGAAAGATATTATTCGCCCAGCTGGTCAGTTGATGGGTGTTGGTGCTATTGTCGGTGCAGCCGGTGCTTATGTTTTAACAAAAGCAATTGCCAAAAAACATAAAAACGAAAAAGGAGGAAAATCGGATGCTGATTGATCATAAATACGTCCACCGTCATGAAAAAGGGTTTATTATCTGTCACTGGCTCAATGCACTGGCATTTATTATGCTGTACTTAACTGCATTACCGCTTTATAGTGAATATTTCCATTTCTTCTATACAATCTTGAGTCCGTATACCTTCCAGATACTCCATCGCACCTTTGCTGTACTGTTTATCGCAACACCAGTATTATCGGTTTTCCTTGCGCCGAAAAGCATGAAACACTGGGCAAAACAAATTGTTGATGTCGGTCTGAATGATATTAAATTTTTTATTTATTTCCCACTAGAAGCAGTCGGTTTACACCCAAAAGGAATGCCAAAACAAGGTTTCTATAATGCAGGCGAAAAACTAAATTCCGCCCTGCAAATATTCTCTTGGTTCTTACTTGTTGTTTCCGGACTTGCGTTATGGTTTGGCGAAACATCTTTATCAAAAGAAACTATGTACTGGATGGTTCCTTTACATAGTGCAGCTGCAGGTTTGGCCTTTGCTGGATTTATTGGGCATTTTTATTTGGCGATGTTTGCGAATCCTGATTCCATGCGCGGAATGAAAGCTGGTAATATCCATATACGCTATGCAAAAGCGCATCATGAAGCTTGGTATGAAGAACTTATCGCCCGTGGTGAAATTTCTCGTGAAGAAGCCGAAAAATCAATTTTAAAAAATGATGCATAATCTTTAAACTATAAGGGGCAGTACAAATAGCTTTTCAGCTACTTGTACTGCCCCTTATTTCATAAAACATTGTTATTACTCAATCACCATTGATACTATCAAGATTATGATCATCCGTAGAATCCAAGATTGCTTGATGAATGTCATCCAATTCATGATTCACAGCATGCACATGGACATGTGTCGCATTGGCAAAGGTCGGCTGAGTTCCTAGGCCAGCAGTCATGGCAACAGCTAAACAAACTGCCAGCCCTGCTATTTTAGTCTTGGTCCCAATATGAAAATTGACGTCTTTAATGTTTATCATACTATTACCACCTACTATTTTGATTTTACTACCCTATTTCTTGCATATAAAATAGAGTCGAAGATACATCTACGAATTCCTCACAAAATTGTGCCATAATAAATCATGCTAGATGAATCCCTAACAATAGTATATCAATACTATCTTTATTGTACCAGTTAATAAAACCCTAAGCCGTCTTATATTCCCAGATATTATGCTTTTTATGCAAAAAAATTTTTATAAAATAAAATTTAAATCAAAGACAATTCAAATGGACTTCTAATAATAAAGCTTTATATTATATTTAGATAAAATTTTACAATAAAAAAAGATAAGGAGGACATTCTTATGAAAAACCCAATTAAAAAAATCGTTTCACTAGCCTTATGCAGCCTAATGCTAGCTGGTATTTCCGGTGGGATTTCAGAGGCTCATTATCGAGATGATGGTCCAAGATATGAACATCATCGTCATCACCGTGAATATTCACAACCCGCAGGTCACTCTGGAGGCGAAGTTATCACTGCCGGCATCGTAGGCACCGTGCTCGGCGTCATTATTGCAAATAATACCTAAAAAAGGTCGTTGTCTAAATAGTTTCATAACGACTCAGACAACGACCTTATCTATTTATTTAAAATAATACTTCCGCTTAAATAAGTAAGTCAAAAGTTTTACTTTTGTATGTAGATTAAGTTGATTATCTAACAGACAAATTTACATAGACAATTTGTCATAAATTTGTCACAATCATAGTATATTATAAGCATTAGAATCATTGATGTTAGAGTCATTGATGATTTGAGTTTTTTCATAAAAGTCCTTAAAAGAATCGCACTGGATTGCTGGTCCATGCGATTCTTTTTTATTTACAGGATCTTCTAGTACATGCTATAATTAAGCAAGATATTTCCTTAAGAAAAGACTGTATCAGCACCATCTGATGCGGTCTTTTTTATAAACACAAGGCTTAACGTATATTATACGATGAGGAGCATATAATTATGAAACACAAAATTTTTTATACCGGAGTTGTATTAGCACTTATCCTATTTTCAAGTGTTGCAACTGCTATGAGATTGCCACCAACTTGGCAATTTGCTTATAAAGATAACGGTGCTGTTTTTTATTTTGATACAAATACGCTACATACGATTGAAACAACACATATCGATGATGACCCTGTTGATGATGATGTTACAGCAACCAATACAGTAGCAGCTAGCACTACAGATACAACAACTACTGCAGATAGAACTACTACCACATCTACTAGCGCTACTACGGATAAAGCTACTACAGATAAAGCTACTACCACATCATCTACTAGCGCTGCTAAAGCAGCCAGTACCACTATTGATACGACTACTGACGAGGATGATAATGTGATAGGTGTCAAACTAAAAACCGTATTATCCGCCGCATTACTACAAGAGCTAATTGATGCCTATAAAGATCAATATGATACGACAACCTGGGACAGAATTAACTATTGCACTTCCTATAACATTTACAATCGAACAGATAATAGCCTATTAACGAAAAACTTGTGTTTTTTTGATGCCAATAACAATCTAGTGCTTACGATCAATAAAGAAACGAAAAGCATTGTCAGCACTAATTCTGTCCAAAAAAAAATATATGACAACATATTTAGCTGGATGGATGAAAATTAAAGGCATTTCGTAATTTATACTGGGTAGAATCGAATTTATCTGGAGGAATATATAAGAATGAACACACAACCCGTAGATCCGAAGTTTGCCCAATCGCTTGTAGATATTATTGCGGCAGAATTAAATAAAAATGTTAATATCGTCGATAAACAGGGTATTATTATTGCTTCTTTAAGTAAAGAACGAATTGGGCAGCGTCATGAAGTAAGCACTCAAATGCTGCATTCCGGACAAACGCATGAGTTTTCTGTAACAGAGCAAGATCAAGAGCACTTTGCTGGTGTACGTACAGGATTCAACGTTCCAATTTGGCTTGAAAATGAATGTGTTGGCTTCATTGGTGTTACTGGAAATTCTGAAGAATCTGCATCGTACGCCCGGTTAGCTGCTCATTTTGTTGAAGCTGCACTCAATGCTAATCTCCGTCAAGATAAGCTAGTGAATGCACTGCAAGATAAGCAGGCTCTTCATCAGCACTATATAAAAAAAATTATTAATATTCAAGAAGAAGAACGGCGGAAAATTTCTCGAGAACTTCATGATGAAACCAGCCAGGCTTTAACATCGATTATCGTTGGTCTCAGAGTCCTGGCAAAAACAACGCAGAATGAAAATAAAACTGAATTATTGCAAATGCGTGATTTGGCAGTCGATACGCTCGATGCTGTTCATCGTTTAGCAGTACAACTTCGCCCAGTAGTGCTTGATGATCTGGGCTTAGTCAGTGCCACACAAAAATATGTCGAGAATTATTCTGAAAAATACCATATCAAAGTAACCACAAAAATTTCTCCACCTTTATTGCGGCAAAGGTTTTCTCCCGAGTTAGAAATCAATCTCTATCGCATTTTACAAGAAGCTTTAACCAATATTATTAAGCATGCACAAGCAACGGAGGTTCAGATCAATTTATCAAGAAAAAAATCTATACTATTATTTACAATTACGGACAATGGCATCGGCTTTCATAGCAAAAAGATTTACAAGCATCGCAATCACGCTTGCCTTGGCTTGTATGGCATGAAAGAACGAATTTCGGGATTGAGCGGTCATTTTTCTATTTGCTCCACTATAAATCAAGGAACCTGCCTAAAAATAGAAGTTCCCCTAAAAGCTAAGGAACTTACATTGTAAACATTTTTCAAAAACATACCAAAAACAACGGTACCTGGAATCATCAGATACCGTTGTTTTTTAATATACTCTGGGCATTTTAAATTTCTCCTGCACAATATGATTGTTCCAAAAGCTGAACAACATGTACAGCTTCTATATATACTTTATTTTGTTCCAATCCGTCCGCTAGATGCATCCGACAAGTACCACAGCTTGTTGCAACAACGTCTGCCGAAGACTCTTTAATATTTTTAATCTTTCGATCATTAATTTTACGTGACAATGAATAATTTGCCACACTAAATGAACCACCCGATCCACAACAACGATCCGCTTCTTTCATTTCGATAAAAGTAAGCCCTGGAATCGCCTGTAATATTTCTCGCGGCTGTTTTGTCACTTTAATCCCCCTTGCCATATGGCAAGGATCATGCATGGTAACCGTTTGCAAAATCTGTCCCAAATCATCTCGACGAAATGGAACAATATCAACTAAAAATTCGCTAATTTCGTAAGTCTTTTCTGCCAAAACCTTTGCTCGTTTATACATCGTCGGATCATCTTGAAACATATGAGGATATTCTATTTTTAAAGCTTCTGCACAAGACCCGCACGCTGCGATAACATACTCAACATCATAATTTTCAAAAACGTTGATAATATGTCTTGCAAAACTCTTTGCCAGTTCTTTATCACCTGAAACATATACCGGTGTACCACAACAGTGCTGTTCTGACGGTATTACAACCTCAATATCATTATGATTTAACACATGGATTACGGCATCTCCTACATCGGTATAAATATAATTAATCATACATCCAGTAAAAAAACCAACTTTATGCCTGGCATTCGCCGCCTTTACTACTTCTGGATACCGGCTCCGTAAAGGAACTGGAGCAAATGGTGCTGTAATTCTTTTTTTGTCAATACCAGGCATAGGAAATCTAGCGACAGCAGCCATTTTCCTTGGCAGTCGTTTAAAACTCAAAGGCCCAAATAGCCCCGCTGCTTTTAATGCAATATCAAATAGTTTACGATTCGATAGCAATTTGAAGACTAGTTTTTTCACCGGATGAAGACCGCGTGCCTGCACAACAGCCTGACGCCCACGAATAATCAGTTCATCAGCCTTCACTCCACAAGGGCAATTAGCCGCGCAAGCCTTACAACATAAACATTTTGACAAAATATGGTCAAGATCTGCCGAAATTTCATTCTCGCCACTTAATATTCCCTCAATGAGTGCTAATTTTCCTCTGGCTACAGATGCTTCATTTCTAGTTTCTTTGTAAATCGGACACACTGCCATGCAGTTGCCACATTTCATACACTTTGCCAAGGCATCCCGTATATCCTTAAGTAGGCGTTGATCTTTATTTTGTATCTCTTTTATTGCAACATAGTCCATTTTAACACTCACCCACTAATTTACCAGGATTCAAAATAAGCTTAGGATCAAGTGCACGTTTGATAGATTTCATGGCATCCATAACCTTACTGCCATGTTGTTGCTCCATCCATGGTAGTTTTCCCAAGCCAATTCCATGTTCACCACTCAATGTACCACCTAGTTTAATGGCTGATAAAAATATTTCATTCATTGCCTGTTTAACCAATTCCATTTCCTTCTGGTCACGATTATCACAAACAATCGTCGGGTGCATATTGCCGTCCCCAGCATGTCCAAATGTACCAATTGTTACGTTAAAATTTTTCGCTATTCTGCTGACATCACGCAAAAATTCAGGCACCTTACTTCTAGGAACAGTCGCATCTTCTACATACGTAGTTGGTCTTAGTTTTGCTAACGCTGGCAGTGCCGCTCGGCGTGCTGCCCACAGTTTATCTCTTTCTGCATCATTTTGTGCAACTTGAATATCATCTGCATGATTGGTTTTCAGTACCTGCAAAATTTCATCTGCTTCTTTTGCCACCACCTCAGGCATACCATCAACTTCAATTAATAACACGGCTTCCGCATCTAGCGGTAATCCAACATGCGCATAGTCTTCTACCGTACGAATTGTAGCATTATCCATAATTTCTAACGTAGCCGGCGTAATCTTAGCAGCAATAATTCCAGCTACCGTTGTACCCGCATTGTCCAAATTTTTAAATACTGCCATAATACTTTTTTTACATTCTGGTGCTGCTACTAATTTTAAAGTTGCTTGCGTAATAACACCTAAAGTACCTTCCGACCCAGTAAACAATTTTGTCAGATCATAGCCAGAAACATCTTTAACATTTCGCCCTCCCGTATGCAAGATATCTCCATTCGCCAGGACAACTTCCAGCCCCATAACATAATGCTTAGAAACTCCATATTTCAAACCTCGTAGACCGCCCGCATTTTCAGCAATTGTCCCGCCAAGTGTAGCTGTAGCGACGGTACCTGGATCTGGTGGATAAATCAGCCCATGTTTAGCTGCTAAATTATTTAGATCAGCTACAATTACTCCCGGTTCTGTTACCACGACAAGATTTTCCAAATCGACATCGATAATGTGATCAAAGCGATTCATCAACAACACAATTCCACCTTTTAATGGTACACAGCCCGCACTCAAATTAGTTCCTGACCCCCGCGGGTAAACAGGAATTTCATGCTGATTTGCAAGCTTCAATATAGCAGATACCTGTTCAACATTTTCCGGAATTATAACAGCCTCTGGCAAATGTGAATATCCAGGTGTAGCATCATAAGAATAACAATATAAATCTTCCGCCCCCGTAAGGACATTCTCGCTCCCAACAATTTTCTGGAATTCTTGCATATATAATGTTTGCATAATTCATGCTCCTTATATAAAATCTATAGCCTTATTTTTACACTATTTTGTAAATTAGTAAATAAGGTATACCCTGTAAAAAAGTGTAAGGAATTACCCTATATTATCTGTAGGATAATTCCTTACAAGCAATCGTTAAAATAAAAAACAACGCTCATCGATATCTTTCATCAATGAACGTTACTTTGTGTCAAAAAATATAAGCAGTCAAAACGAATTCCAGTTTATTATATTTAACAGTCTATGTTCCCATCATTTTATATTTAATCGCATAATTTACCAGCTCCGATTTTTTGCGAATACTTAATTTTTTCATAATTCGCGAACGATATGTATCCACGGTTTTGGGGCTTATGAAAAGTTTTTCCGCAATTTCCGTATTGGTATAACCTTGTGCTAAATAACGCAAAACTTCACGTTCACGACCACTTAACATGGTATATGGATTGTTCGAATCACCTTCTTCATTTGGTTTCTTAAGCAGTGTATCAATTAGTTTTTGTGAGATACTTTCATTTAAGTATTTTTTTCCCTCTGAAATACGTTTAATAGCCTCCACCAATTCTGTATCGGCTGAACGCTTTAACACATATCCATTCGCACCGGAACGCATGACCTCTTTAACAAATTCATCATCATCATACATCGTTAAAACTAGAATTGAACAGGCCAATTTCTGAGAACGAATTTCTTTAATGCAGTCAAACCCATTCATATCTGGCATTGACAAATCTAAAATCAGAACATCTGGATTTAGCTTACCCACAAGACTAACAGCGTCGACACCAGTTCCTGCCTCACCAATGATTTCAAATTCTGAATAACAGTTTAATAATGCCTTTAATCCGGCTCGTAATACGGCATGGTCATCAGCAATGATAATACGAATTTTTTTCATACTTCACCTGCTTTCCTAAAACCATTTATAATAACTGTAGCATAAGAAAAATTCTTTCTACAGCCTAATTTTTATTTCGACAAGCCCACGGTGAAAATCCTTTTTTCTTTCTTCGACTCCTTACTTTATATGCATCCAAATGATGAAACAATAACACTAATTAAGATGAAAGGTAAAGCATCAATCAAAATACTTAAAAAGATCATTTTAAAATTTAACAATGACTGCCACATAAAATTATAGTCTCCTGTCTGCGTGTAAAATTCATAATCCACATCCGCGTTATGCCCCCAAAATAGTATGCATTATGAATCTCAAAATTATCACATCACGTTAAAGTATCAACGATACGCTGGCGAAAAACATCAAGTTGTGCATAAAGATTTTTCCCAGGACATAAGGTTGAACTAAGATCACGATGCCCAAATACTGTTTTGTTTTTAGGATCAAGATTGTAAGTTTTACATAAGTATGCAGTTAGTGCTACAGCTGACTGCATTTGTGCATCTGTTGGCTTAGCCTGTTCAAAATCGCCTACAATATTGATACCGATAGAAGTGCGATTATAATGATAACAATGCGCCCCTATCATATTTTGCGGACGCCCTCTTTCAATTGTTCCATTTTTGCGAATAACATAATGATATCCTATACCAGCCCAGCCATTTTCCAAATGCCATTGATGTACTTCAGTTGCAGAAACATCTCGATCTGTACCACCAATATGATGAATGATAATCATGTTGGTTTCAAGACGATTTACTAAAGGACTGGCAAATTGAAGACAAGTTTCTTTAATAAAGGGCGGATTGTTATTTATTTTCGCTGCCCCAGCAAAACTTTTCTTACTAAAAATAATGTCTGGCAAAACATACGAAAGGCAAAACATATAAAACGCATAAACTAAAAAGCGGCGTCGATTCATCCAAAAGCTCTCCTTACAAAAATATATAAGATACTACAATTTATATGTGCAACAACGAAAAATTGACTTTTTCAGTCTGTATATAGTTCATAAAAACCGGAAAATGCAAACTAAACCAGAATCGTAGAAACGTATGCGTCTGCGATTGAAAAATAGGAACACGATTTAAGGTGTATGGATTATCTTTATCCATATCAGAACCTAAATGAACTGTAAAGGCAGCGCGGTATCCATATTTTTGAACCATAGAAATAATATGTTGATCATAGTCACCATAAGGATATGCTAAATAATCGATTTTATAACCTAAATTTTTTTCCAGATCTTCCTTTGAATCAAGTAATTCTTGTTGTAATATTTTCTCATCTTTTATTTCATTTAAATGTGGATGACTAAAAGTGTGTCCTTCAAAAAGAATATTGTTGTTGTTCATTTCTTGAATTTCTTGCCAAGAAAGATAGTGATCTTTATTTACAAGACTAGAAATTAAAAATATGGTTGCATTAAATTTATATTGTTTTAGGATAGGATATGCATTGAAATAGTTATCTTTATAACCATCATCGAACGTAATCAAAACCGGTTTTTCTGGAAGTGTCGTTTCATGTTGTAAATAGTCCAATAATTGATCTGGCGTAATCGTTGTATATCCTTCTTCCGCTAAATCTTTCATTTGTGCAGCAAATTCACTCGTACTTAACGTTAAAGCATTATGATCTTGATTATTGATTTGATGATAATTCAAAACAGGAATGCCCTGCTGACTAAAAAATAATAATTTGAAAATAATGCAAATTAAAATAAGCACTAAAAAACCCACATAAAAATTCCGTTGCGACTTCCCCACTAAAGTATACATCTCCTAATTAGTAATATTACTGATTACATTACAATATAGGTATGTTAACCAATGATTATGAAAGAAAGCTGAAATTTATAACAATATTGTCAATCTATGAAAATTGTTTTACGAATTAACAATGCGTTTTTTCCTAGATCTCTTGCGTTTGTCACAAAATAAATACGCAGAAATGCATGCCGTTAAAGGAATTGCACAAACCAAGCCTATACTGCCTGTCAAAGCTCTTACTATTTCTGTAGCAATTAAATTAAAATTCATGATTTTAATTAAAGAAAGATCTTTTTGTACGGATAATAATAAAATCAAAGGTAAAGATGAGCCAACGTAAGCTAAAATCAACGTATTTGACATAGTTCCCATGACATCACGCCCTATATTCATCCCTGCATTAAATAATGGTTTAAAATGAACTTCATTTGAATGTTGTTTAACTTCATGAATCGATGATGCTATTGATATTGCGACATCCATTACAGCACCTAATGCACCGATTACCATACCAGCAAATAAAATGCCTTGGAAATCCACATTGGGTAGAGCAGTTGCCTTCAACATAATCGCCTCTTCATTTGCTAATCCATTCAAATGCATAAAATAAATTGATATTTTAGATAAAATTCCCGCAATTGCAACACCACCCAACGTACCTAAAATAGCAGCAAATGTTTTCTTATTCCACCCACTAATTAATGTTTGAGAAATTATTGAAATTATTGTACACAATAAAAAAACCATGAATCCAATTTCTAAATGATTTTCTTTTAAAATTTGATTAATAAAAACCTCCAAAATCAGAAAACATGAACAGCCAATAACAAGAATCGACTTGAAACCAATGAGTCTTCCAAAAAGCAGTAAACAGAAAACAAAGAATCCAATAAGCATATAGATATAATTGTCTCGTTGAAAATCACTGATATGATATTCTATTGTCCCCTTTTGATTTACAGCTTCGAGAATAAGAAGATCCCCTTCGTGAAGTTCCATGACTCCGAATGCAGATCGTTCCGGTTGATAATTGACTATCGTAATTTCGTGATCTGTATCAACACCAGAAGTCACTTTCATTTTAATTAGTTCTTGTTTCCCAAACTTCATTTTTGAAGAAGCATCCTGTTCGATAGGTTGAACAGAAAGCACAATTCCTTTTTCGTAGTGCACGTCAGGGGTTTCCGGCTGTGCACCTACGACAGACAGTAACATAAAGAAGCATAATACTATCATCATTGCGTAAAATAGACATTTATTTTTCATTTTAAAAGCCACCTCTTAATTATTTTATTTATTAGTAATATTACTATTTAATAATTATACTAAATTTATATAAAAAAGCAAAATATAGTCACCATGATTTTTTGCATAACAAAAAGGAAGGCGTATAAATTCCCGCCTTCCCGAAAAATTGAATTCTTTGTAAAATATTACCAATTATGAGGGGTCTTACAATATAACTTCATCTGTTTCTAAACTCTAAAATGCGTTTTATTTTAAACTCTGATATATTTTTTCCAAGTTATCACGCATACTTTGAAGATAATCCTTGTTATCTTCTTTACTTTCCAGCGTATAAATCTTTTCGGCTTTTGCCCCAACTTCATTGGCCAAAGTCTCAGAAACTTTTGGGCTAACCATATCTTCAACAAAAATAGTTTTAATATTATTTGTTTTACAATAATCTGTTAGTTCTTTCAGTTTTTTAGCACTCGGTTCACCTTCAGCAAAAACATCTTCAACACTATTTTGCTTTAAACCAAAATCACGTGATAGGTAAGCAAAAGCAGCATGTCCTGTAACAAAGTTCTTATTTGCTACAGATTGGAACTTTTGATTATATTCTTGATAAAGTGTTTCAAGTTGATCATAAAAGATTTTATAGTTCGCTTCATAAAAGTCTTTATTAGCTGGATCAGCCTTGATTAAAGCAGCTTGTACATTTTTTGCTTCTATTTCAGCACCTTTTAAACTTAACCACAAATGAGGATCATTTTGTGCACCTGCTTCAATTTCTTCCGCTCCAGTCGCTGGCAATGGTTCAGCTCCTTTTGCCGCTTCAACTACAATCAAATTTTTATTGTCTGCAGCTTCTAAAGCTTTATCAACCCATGATTTTTCCATATCAAAGCCATTGTAAACAAAGACTTTAGCACTATGTAAACCTTCTAAATCACTGGCTTTTGGTTCAAAATCATGTGGTTCCGTTCCATCTGGTATAATCGTCTGTACCTCTACCTTCTCTTTACCAACTGCCTCCACGATTTCTCGCATGGCATTAAAGGAAACCATCACTTTTATCTTTCCATTATCTTCCTGTTTTGTTGATTCCGAATTTTTCGGTGTTCCACAGCCCGCAAAAATACCGAGCAGAAGAATTAACAACAAACAGTAAAAAGCTGATTTTTTCATACTATCACTCCAATTTTTATTTTTAGATGCAAATAGTTTGCATTTGCATCTAAAAATAGGATATAATGATATTAAAAAGATGTCAAGTGACAAATTTACGGAGGATATAATGATTCATATCAAAAACATGTATTTTTCATATGAGCAAAGCTCATATATATTGAAAAATTTAAATTTTTCAATTCAAGACGGCTCTTATATTTCAATTTTAGGTGAAAATGGTTCAGGAAAAAGCACCTTCATCAAACTTTTATTAAACTTACTCATACCAACTAGTGGTCATATAGAAAATACATTCACAAGAACAGCGTATGTGCCGCAGCGCTTTGAGAGCCTCAATACACAATTTCCTATAACAATTGAGGAAATTTTAACTTGCTATCAAAAAGCACGTCATATTTCTGGTAAAAAAATCATTGATGATAGTCTTACTCTCGTTAAAATGCAGGATTATAAAAAAGCCCTCGTCGGAACTTTATCAGGCGGGCAATGCCAAAAAATTTTTATTGCCCGCGCACTCATGGGAAACCCGGATTTATTGATCTTAGATGAGCCTTCAAATGGGGTTGATATAAAAAGTCAAACTGAAATTTATCAATTGATAAAAAATCTAAACCAAGAAAAAAAAATTACAGTTATTTGTGTAGAACATAATCTAAAAGCTGCGATTAAAAACTCCACCCTTTTATATCATATTGCACAAGGAGTTGGTCATATCTGCAATCCACAAGATTACATTCGCGAATATCTCATTGAAAATACAGGAGTTGAAAATTATGTTTCAATATAATTTTATGCAAAACGCTTTTATGATTGCCATTTTAATCTCAATTTTATGTCCTTTAATTGGCATGTTTCTTGTATTAAAGCGCTATTCTATGATGGGTGATACCCTATCCCATGCCTCATTCGCTGGTGTAGCCGCCGGATTGATGGTTCATATACATCCTATTTTAAGTGCATTTTGTTTAACTTCTATATTTGGCGTATTGATTGAAATTTTACGAAGACATTTTAAAAATTATG
>Ga0302210_10000464_pt1 | contig 18464 bp, 21 predicted proteins | sample II_Fen_E3_2_FD_198793 | JGI IMG/M metagenome (GOLD analysis project Ga0302210, IMG submission 198793) | Peat permafrost microbial communities from Stordalen Mire near Abisko, Sweden - II_Fen_E3_2 | ecosystem: Environmental > Terrestrial > Soil > Wetlands > Permafrost | place: Sweden: Abisko... | reverse complement strand
TTGCAATCATATATGATGTTGTAAACAACACGCAGACCTTGTTGTATGTCTGTGTAATTTTTTTGATTACCGAATCGATGATATGCATCACGGGCAGCACATGGCCAGGAACAATATATGCCATAACGGTCAAATACGATCGCTTCATCTGTTTTGTTGCCGTCTGAATCGAAGATAGGTGGTACTCTCTTAGGGTTCATAGGTATGAACGCAGAATCAGTAGTAAAGTTCAAGCCGCAGTTCCAACACTTGCAATCGCTCGTGCATAAATCTTGATCGGAGTACCACTTTGTCGGTATATCATTGTAGAATTTTGGGATGTCTTCTTTCGAAATATCGATGGTCACATTCTTGAGATCTACCAATCTTAATCCCCTAAGTTCTAAAATGTTGCTTCTAGCACGTCTAATCATAGTTAAATGTTATGACGGCCGGAAGGTTTTATATACAATTTTCGATCATACCGAAAAGTGGACGATCGATTATTGCATCGCCGATATGCCATTTGCTCTCATCGTCGAATGGAATGGTCAGATGCACCATTTTGCCAGACACCGTTGCCAAGATCAATATCACTTTGTCCGTTTCTTCGAGTGAAAACTCGGTCAATATTTCGTTCGAAGTAAATGGTGCTTCTTGCGACATGAGCTCAGACAACAGATAGTTCATCGCGACTGTACATGTGACGATCGGACCGCTCGTTGGTGATATCGCAGCGTAAACAACATATTCTATTTTGTTCGACGATGAGACGGCATCGTCAGCGGGCAGCTCGCTTACCGCATGATGATAATGATTGATGCTTCTCGAGATCATGTTGTCGATGAACTTTATGATGTACATCGTAATATTTTTGATGAGTTTATCCATCAAGAAGTTAACATACATACGTACCTTTTTTATCTGTTGTGTGATTCCTCTGAACATTTTATAACACGCACCTCATCGCCCGCAAATTAAGAATTCATAGAATAATTAAAACATGGTTATAAAGATGTCACTGAAATACTTATATATCGTGCAGAAACCTAATGATTGTAATACAGTAACTATATACAACACTAGTCATTTAATGCCAGGTTTACAACATGTGAAATATACTGTGCCCCATGTTAGTAGTACACCGTTTGATGTCATTCAAAACTATCTAACATCTAAGGGCGTGATGTACTCACCGACTAAATTGCACTCCAAAGATCCATCGATCATAACATCGTACAACTATTTGATGCAAGGTAAATGCCTTCCGATACATAAATTCTATCTTGCTACTCATCCGTTGCAAGCAGAAGTTCTGTTGAAGCTGTACACAAAAGTGACAGGCACAAACAACGATCACATCATTAGCAACTTGAACTCATCTGTCGAAGCGATCATTGGTCGCATTGATAACATTGATACAGCATGTAGAATGTCAATCACTGCCGACATCATGAATGATGTAGACAAAAAAATCAAAGAACATCACAACATTATATCCGCGCGCGATGAATATGTTTCGAGTGTCATTCAGAGCTTGATCGGTATCACATCATCTATGAGTAGAGAGATCAAAGAGTTATACACAACAGTTGAACATCTGCGTGAAACTGTATCCGCACTTGAAACAAAGGTTGATGCTAAGATCGACGCCAGGGTCGACGCTAAGATCGAAGAAACGATAAATGCAACTGTCACAAGCATCAAGACAGAGATCAACACTATCAAAGATGATATCGAGGGTCGTCATTACATCAATGACAAGTACTTTGAGGAGTCAGATGAAGACACGACAGAAGTTACGCTCGAAGAAAAAAATACAGACGGTGCCGAACCATCTGATGAACAACTTGACACGCAACCTGCTGCGAACGATACAGCTATACCGCCTGCAGATGTTCCGTCCTCATCGTCTGAAATAGATGCTCAGATGAAAAGGTCATGGTTGTGGTTTTAGTCTCTAGTCTCTAGCCCTAATTGAAATATTCTGCAACATCGATCGATTCCATGTTTAGTAACGATGACATAATCATCTCTCTAGTCAACTCATGTGAGTATACCATGGCGCGAACTACATTTTTTGGACTTTCGGAAAGATCTTTCTCATACAACTCTGGTCGTTCTAAACTGATCGCATCGAAATATTGCGCAATGAACGCGTCTAACTTTTGTATCAACTTGTAGTCATGTAGTTCAATAGGATCATTCGACGATGAGAATGGATAGCCGATGACAACGGGCAGATCTAAGATTTCGTCGACCGTATGTGCGGGGATGCCTTGATCGATCATCTTTATTTTTTTGTATCGACGTTGTGCATCTCTCTCATGAACATTCTCTGGTAACCTTAATAAGAACTCTCCAAACCGTAAGATGGCGCCATGCACCATTCGAGTTATGTGCTTCATCGCTGTTGTCGGATCGTCGAAACGGATCTCATTGGCGATCATATAGTGTTGTGTAACGATGATCAACTTCATCTCAAACCGCGTGCATATCATTCTGACATGCCATTCAAACTCACGCATATACTCTTCTCGAGACATCACTTTTGGTGGTACAAATTTGATCTCCATTTTCGATGGCGATGTATGTTGGTCCAATAAGATATAAACAAATGGGAATCAGAGGTTTGTGGCAAGCGATCAAGAATTCTTCAAGTACGAAGCCCCAAAAATTCGATGCAATAATAGTTGATGGTACGATGCTTGTCATCAATTTTAGCATGCCGATAAGACATCTGTCTCGAGACGTGTTTGCAGATGTGTTGCAAAGAACATTCAACAAGCGTATACATGATTTGTGCACGCGGTTAAAGTCGCCTGATGATGTCGCATCTCTAATTTTTGTGTTCGATCCATCAGAGAAACCGAGCAAAAAAATAAGACCTAGACAGAAGTTAGTTGGTTTGCCGATATATACGTTTGACATTTTTGAAGAGCTTATGCAGGCGGCTGGAGTGACAGTCGTCGTAGCACCAGATGGTCATGAGGCGGACGATGAGATGGCTGCCATATGTAACGATCAACGCACCGATGCTAACGCTAACACAATAGTATATACAGAGGACTCTGACCTCCTGTGCTTGGTGCCTGCTGTTATGCGTTTTGATTTTTCGATATGGTTGCTCGATGACATTTTACGCGATTTGAACATAACAAAAAATATATTCTTGGCGGCATGTGACATGGCAGCAAACGATTATAACGATTCAACAATGACATTTGCACGGGCTTTGTCGATCGTCAACAAATGGTCAATGGATCATTAGATGCCTATGTTGATGCCGAACAATATCGTAGCAAAAAAATAATAAACGTTGCGTGTCAATGACAAGAATTAATCTTTCTTCATAAGATTTTCACTTGCCTCTGGCTCGCTGTTGGGCAACACAGGGTTTACGCTGTAAACATCGTATGTGAACCTTGTGCCTGTCGCGATGTGCATACGACAACATACTTTTTCGATGCCTAGAGAGTCAAATATGTCCGAAGTGATCATCTCTTCGCTTGTGTTTGTTCTTATCTGTTCTGGCAAAATGTTGATTTCCTTGAATTTTGCTGCACGTCTAATTTCGTACTCTGTCTGCACCAAGAAGATGGGGAAGCCGCAAGATGAACATAGAGCATATGGGTGCATTATAGTTTGAGATAATATACTCTTCATCGTTCAATTTTTAAAAATTAATGTCGGCGGAAAGTATATTAATGACCTCTAAAAAACCACGTTCAGGCTCGGTCAACGATTTTATTTACTTCGATAATAATGCGACTATACCAATGTTTCCAGAATCGATCAAGTCGTTTGCATCGGTCGCGACTTGTGGTAATGTATCGGCAGCAAACCCCGTAGCAAAATATTGGAGAGAGCGTGCAAACGACTTCGAATACCTCTTGCGAGAAGCATTTGTATGTCCTGAATCATCGCATGAACTCATCTGGACGTCGGGATCAACAGAATGTAATTGTACTGTTGTCGACATGTTCACTGTTGCATCAACTCAACGTCGAGTCATCGTATGTACAACGATCGAGCACAAATGTTTGTTACAAAGTGTACAACAAGCGGAAAGAAATGGCACAATAGTAAAGTGGGTCGAACCAGATATTGATGGGACGGTGAGTCCGATGGCATTTGTTGATGTACTCGAAGCGCTCGAAGTAGAGTGTCCAGGCTGCCCGACATTAGTATGTTGCATGCATGCGAACAATGAGACAGGCGCGATAAATGATATTGCTGCGATCGCCAGTGTTGTCGATACATATCGTGATTCACGTGACATATTTTTCTATTCCGACTGCGCACAGACGGCGGGCAAACTGCCTATCAACATGGTCGTGATAGATGCTGTGTCGCTGCTCAAAGTACCACAAGATATGTCGTACACATATTGCGTGCGAGTACCTGCACCGGGCGATCAGACAAAGTGTAAGTATGTGCGCATCGAATCACCTGATGAAAGTACTTTGATGGAATTTGCACATCTTGGTACCATCACTGTTATTGTTCTGCGCGATACAAACGGTTTGCACGAAACTCATCATGTTAACACAAAGATCGTCGTAGACGGCATATGTTTTTCGGGACATAAACTCGGAGGGCCATTTGGTATCGGTACACTATTGATCAGTCGTAGATTTTTGGAAAAAAAGACATTCATACCTATCACAGGTGCCCAGAATTATGGTTTGCGTGGTGGCACATATAACATGCCCGGTATCATCGGACTGCGTGAAGCATATTTGCAGATGTTTGCCGGTCATGATAAAACGATGCGCGAATGTCTTGCAGGCAAGAACAAGATTTTCAAGATCATGTCCGATGCAGGCATTCCGGTCATAAAATATATCGACTATGTGATGATGCCTGCCAAGCCGCCTAAATGTCTTGTTGTGTTCGAGACAGAAAAACAGGGAAACACATTGCCCGGAACATTGTTTTGCAGCATCGTATACAACAGTTGCTCAATGCAAGTGTGTAATGTCAAGCTAAAAGACTTTTTCGAACAACGCAAAATAGTGTTGTCGATCGGATCGGCATGTAACTCAGCTGGCGGTGGGATGAGTCATGTCTTGAAAGCTGTCAAATGCCCTAAAGAAATCGCACTCGGCATATTGCGTATCAGCAGTTACAACAATCAACCTAGCGACTATGTAGCTGTAGCAAGTGCCATTGTGGCAGCATTCACAAAAATCGAACAACTATGTATCAAGAAAACTTAGACGCGTCTAATATTTCTTGAGCAACTTTTGTTCTTTGTGTGATTCTCGTCGTCTCGTTACTTTGCGAGATATCTTCTTCGATGACTTTTTTTTGCTGCTGCCACCTGCTTTACGCGACGATTTTGATCCTCGCTTCTCTGATGGTTTCTTCTCACGATGCAATACAAGTTCGATGCCCGGTTCTATTTCTTTTGTTACATACACATCATCGACAGCTGCAGGTGTCTGTCTGAAGTGATAGTACTTTGACTTCTTGCTCATTGATGCATCAACAGATGTCTTGTATCCATGCTTCTCCAACCACTTGCGTGCTTCTGCCAAAGAGTATTTGTCTTTTGATATGCTCACAGATTGTGTTCGCAATGAGTATCTTTTGTGTGCCATATACTTTTTGGGGGTATACAAAATTGAATCATTATAATAGTTATATACTCAATATATTCTCACCGTTTGCAATGTTCTCTGAATACTCTGACTCTGACGATGATACAAACAGCAAGTATGAAGACAATGATGGTTATATCGGCGCTGCTGAACGTAAGAAGATCAAAAAAAAGATCAATAAGCGCAAGAATGAGACCGAAGAAGATGAAGAGCAGTTTGACGCAGATGATGATGAGATCCCAACAGACGATACACTCAAACCATCTGACACAGATGTTAATCCAGAAGATGCACACGATGAGCTCGACTATCAGGTCTCGATTCATGCAAGTCCATATGCACTGTTCAAGAAGGTCATCAAGTTTGTTCCGCCTGATCAACATATGGCATCCGACACACTATCGAACTTCGACTATGCAGACTTGGTCTCGAAGGAAACACAAAGAATAGAACGCAGCGACTATCTTTTGATCAATCCCGGTACACTTGATTGTGCTGATCGTATCGCAGAAGCAACCATCAATGCAAGAAAAAGCATCTTCAAGATCAACAAGCATGTTGGACATGAGATCGATTTCGAAGCAAAGATCATCTATGAGTTGTGCGAAGTTCATACTCCGAACACGATGATTCACAAAAAAGTGAATGCATCGGAGCGTATGTAGATGCTTACACGCAACATAATTATGCCATGCGCATCTTTTTTTGCGTCATGAAAAATGCGAATGTTATGTATTACGTGTGACGAAACATGTTTCATACTGATACATCTGGCCCTAAGGGCTTAACGCTTGTTGATGGAATTTTGCATCATTACTCATTTCCGATCATCAATGATAAAACTCACGAAGCAATCAAATTCGCGCGACTATTATGCAGATGCGATATACGACTATATCGCGAATCTTGTGATAATCATGAACAACGGAGATACAATAAAAATATGTAACGGCAGGTATCACACATCAGCCAAGTTTTGCAGAGTCATATCACATAACACACATGTACTAGCATATATTTTAGTACCGTCAGAAAATTCAGATAATGGCACCGAATGGTGTAATATGTATGATGATGCAATACTTTATGTAGATCGAGATAACAACGTGCATCTAAAATGCGTGGAATATAACTACGATGAAATATTACCAGGTATCAAGCCGTATGACAACTTACGTCTCTTCGAATACGATGTCATGTGCGGGTTAGAAATAGTCATATCTTCGGAGAAGTGTACATACGTTGTGTCGTTGTGGTCCGGAAAGATGCACAAGGCACAGTTCAACTATCTTTCGGATGACGATGATAGGGTCGAAATATATTTTTTTGAAGAAAATGTTGATTTTCAAGGAAAACGATTATTGTTTATGTGGCCGACAACCAAAAAATGGCATCCGATTGAACGAGATTATATATGGCAATACGATGTTACTCGCGATGTTGACATGAAATTACATCGACCACGTACAAAGATGCCTGTGTTTTCGATGCATGAAAAATTGCTCGACGTTGTGATTGACACTAAAATTGATGTCGCGGGCTGATCATAAAAATGCAAGTATTTAGGCACGGAGAAAATACATATCGTATGTATGGTAGCACATATTTCATCGAGTATACACGACCATGTATTCCTATGAAAGAGATGATTCGAGCAAAAATCTTCACCGACGAGCTCGATCCAAGCACAGGAAAAAAAATAGATATAGTACTGTTCGTCGAAAGATCTATCACTGATGGCTCGTACATGTTTTCTGCCGACATCGGTAAAGAGTTTCCATGTATCATCGGTCATAATCCAGACATACTAGCTGGCAAAGTAGATGATTCGATCATCGATATAATCATTTGTGAGAACCCTGAAGAGATATTTCCTGCACTATTAGCATCAGAAGATGCTGTGTACGCGTTCGAAACAAAACTCACGAGAGCGCAGCTCACAGAAGCCCAACAAAAAGTTGTGTGTGGGCATGACTTCATGATAACATGTGAGTGTCCCGGAGAGCCTGTTGACGACGTCATCGGTATGCCAACATCTGTGTTAGCGCTTGATTACATCTTTGGTCGCACAACATTCGATGAGATGTATACGTGCGCGTGTCGATTAGTCTAAAGAGTTGCCTCTCACCTTGATTTGATTGCCTACATCATCACCATCATCATCGATATCTTCGTTGTCTATATCATTACCGAATGCTTCACCGCCGGCAGCATCTTCGTCCTCGTCTTCTGCGGGACCAATTATTTCTTCTGTGTTCATATCGCTGATCTCTCTTTCTTTTTTGAGTATGCTTGACCAGTTGGTGATCTCTGCTTTCGTCGATAGATTTTCTGGTCCGAATGTCTTCTCAAGCACCCAGTCAACGATGGGTCGAAGCTCTTTATGACCATGCAAAACATCGCGCAAACGTAGTATCATTGCAACGAACGATCCGAGCGCAAAGTCGATGAGATCTTTCGATGAGTTGTTGTTGAACACAGTATCATACTTTTCGGTGAAAGAATCTGCGAATGTATCTAACGACATGATATCTTTTGGAACACGAACATCTTCGAGCAACTTCAAAAGGTCTGCAGGCGGTGAGTAATTTTTTGCGATGTTGACGAATGAACCATATGCGATGATCATCGATATACAACAACTTCTAATCTTATCTGGTCGTGACATTGCCTTCGAAGTAGTGACAGGCGCTGTGAACTTGTTGTCTTGAATATCTTTCATCTTGACCTTCTCATATGCTCCGATGCTTGCAATCATGTTAGGTTGCAAGCCACAAAATTTAGCAGCTTCAATAACAAGGTTGAAGTCGAGAGGCTTAACTTCTACTGGTTTCTTTTGAGGTGGTTTAGGTGCAACCAGATCCATCGGCTTGGTATCAGGTGTGATAATTTTTTGATCACGTTGATACTCTGCAAGGAATTTGTCATAGTACTTATGCTCATCGTCCGGTGATTTCTTGCCCTGGATGTATTCGCACTTTGTACATTTCTTTGTGTTACCGAATTCATGCAAATCGCCTTTCGGACAGATGAACTCATAAAATGCGATCATGTTTTCTATACGTTCTCGTGCTCTGAGTGCAACTATGATGTCTGCATCAGATGATGCGTCATCACCCTTTGATGCATATGTATAGCCAGCAGAATCTTTCCAAGAGTTGATCTTGTCTGCGGGCCATACATACTTATATGTGCTCTTCTCATCGCGCACCCACGGTCCCTTCTTACCTTCTGGTCGCTTCCACGGACCATACTCTGACCACGAACGTTTTGTTCCATCGGCCTTATATATATATGCAAGTGGTACTTCGACTTCTGTCGCATAACTATTCTTGTCGGGCATCGGATGAAAGTTCTTCATCGCCACATAACGAATGAGACGAGTGACGAGTTGTTCATAGCGCTTAAGCGTTTTCATATCAGGATCTCTAGTAAGCGCAGCTAATTCTTGTGTCGGTTGATCTGAGTTGTAACCTATCTTTGGATATATCTCAGAGAAATATTTGATCATCAGGATGAATGATTGATCGAAATACTTTTTGTACCACTCATCTACTGCTTTGAGCATAGGATCACCTTCGATCACTTGCGAGTATGGAACAGGCTTGCTATGCACTGGTAAATACTTTTTGCGCACATCTTCAGGTGTCATGAACGGCATCGGTAACTTAAATGTGCCCAATTTAAGTGCATCATAGTTGACTTGTCGCGCTTTGATCGTCTTCTTCGACATCTTTGCGGGCGGTGAGGACGCATCTTCTTGCTTTTTCTTCTTCGGAGTATCTTGTGCAATTTCCTTGAATGGTGCGATCTTATCGAGCAGAGCATTGATGTTCTTTTCTGTAAACACATCCAAAGTGTGCGCACAGATATATTCGAACCAAGAACTATTTAGCCATGTATCGGTGTTACCTGATTCATCATACATTTGGACGATTGGTCCCTTCTTCTTTTCTGCGATCGATCTATATGCAGCGACTAAATCTTGTGCGATCATTTTGATGCTCATACCAGGAACACGACGAATATGTGTTGTCATTGTCGACCAGATGGTTGATGCAGCAAAATTAAACATCTTCGCCATTGCATCTTTTCCTTGTGTTTCTGCTGGATATGCAAGTGACACTCCGACAGTATCTTTTGTAGACGTAGTCGTGGTCGACGCAGATGTAACCGACAAGTTGATGAACGCAGCAAAAATGTATATAGCGTTATTGATCCTCTTTTTTGCATTGAGTTCTTCTGCTGATGACCCGCGACTAGTCATGATTTGCGCGACTTTCGATTCGATAAGCGGCCATATCAATGATACGATCGCAGATACGAATGAGTTTTTATTAACCAAATTCTTGAATGTGATGTATCTGGTCATGTATGAAACTTCTGTCCAGATGGCTGACACCTCCGGATCATCGTCTGTGCGGCTGAATGAATATTGATCAACAACAAGATCGAATGAACTGATGCTCAAAATGACCTGACCACAGATGCGACATACATAGTTACCTTGTATCGAGTCAGGATAAATATATCCCTTGATCGCATCTTTTATCTCTTTTGTGTTTTTGCGGTCAGCTAACCCTCTTTGCATGATAAGATCGTGCGGACACATCAATGGGAACTTACATTTGTTACAAGGAATGAGCTCCTGATCTGAGTGATCAGCAGGCAAGTACTCTGTCAGCGCTTTTAGCGTATCTGCTTTTTCATCTGATACGACCTCTGACGACAATGTCGCAACGAGCTTTTTGTGCGGACAGTTGTTGTTTGTCAGTGCATCGACCTTCTTTTTTTCGTCAGAGATAGCATCCAACACAAGCTTCAAGTCGCTTGAAGATAGCAACTGCTGTATTTCATCGAACGTCATATCAGGAGTTGTGCTCGCAACAAACTTTTTATGACGATCAGCGGGTAAACGCTCCTTGGCATAATACAAGAATGTACCTTTGTTGTATCTATCTTCTTCTATTTTTGTCTTGAGTCTTTGCAATGTTTCTTTCGCGGAAATCTCATAACGGAGCTCACTCAGCAATCGAGTGTTATCTTGGCCGAGCAACAAAGAATCTACGAAACGCGCATAACCAACCATACTCAACGCATAGTAAAAAATGTTATATGGCACGATGAATGATCGACCTGTTATTTCTTCAAGCTCTGATGCAAGTCGTAAGTACTCAGTATCTGAGACGAGTTGTTCTTGTCGCGATTCAGGTTTGTTAGCATATGTCACCCAAGTTTCTACGGACGATATAATTAGTTCATTGATCTTACCTACCGACCACGACCATATTGCTAGTGCTTGTGCTTCTGACATCTGCGATAGATCGAATTCTTTGATGTTGTTCGAGCCGTGAGGATACTCAACTTTTATATACATCGCTCTGAACAGTTGATTTGATGGATTCACACTTTTGTATGCAACATCGCCACGACCACGACTACCGATGACTTCAATATCTACTGGAAATGGTGCTGTCACCAAATGTTCTTCTGTTTGTGTTATGTCAACACCTATGACAAATTTCAATCCAATGAATTTGAGCGCTGCGATGGCATTGTTGACATTAATTTCTGGCAGTTCGCTCTTTGTTGATAGCCTGATCTTTGTTAGCAAACGATCAAGTAGCGCGTTGTAATCTTTCGGATCCATGTAAGGAAGAAATGTTTCGAGATATCTTGTTCGCAACTCTGGAACAAGATCAACCAGGTCAAGTGTCTCGACCGGTGCTTCAACGACTTCAATTTCTTGCATCTATATTTGATATTTATAAATTATGGTCTATAAGAAAGAAATTCTAACCATGACCAGTTTTACCGTATCTAAGAATGATGTTATTTCATCCATCATTAGCGAGCTTAATCTCGACACAGAGTCATTTTGGACTCATGAACAGATGCTAGGTCACCTCGAAATGTATGGGCTATCATACGACACGCTCTGTTTGGACGATGTTTATGTTTATCATTTTGGTAATGCAAAGGGATCTGCACGTGAAATCTTCAATGATATGATTGTCGCTGTTGATTACAGCGCACGAACTATTCGTCCTCTTACTGTATCAAGACCATTACTCGGTTATGTTAAACCATCCGACAACGATATTTTAGTCAAGTGGCCTGTTCGCGATGGAACGGTATTCCGTTACATCTACATTTTGGGCGCTTGGAGAATGGTATCAAAAAATTCATTAGACATCTCTGATAAATGTTTCTTCGAGAAGTCATTCAGCGATATCTTTGAAGGTTTGATTGGTGGTACAGATGTCGTGTGGGATACAAACAAGAGTTATGTTGTGTCGATGACATCATCACAAAACTGCTTGTATAAAGACACCGTCGATAGTTATGTTGTTCTTGAAGAAGTTTCCGAATCAGATGATGAGTTCATCGTTACATTGAATGAAGATATCGCAGCTGGAACAGTTGATTTTGGCGATGTATATAGAACCATCAATGGTTTTTACATCGACTCGAACAAAAAATATAGAGATATTAGTCGCACATTGTACAACATTAACAACTCAAAATTGCACTATATCGAGAACAATGTCCCAGAACACATATGTGCAAGACGTCATTACATCGTCTTCAAAGCAATCTTATCTGGCAATGATACAGGTTTTTGTACAGATTATCCAACACTCAAACAATTGCATCAAGCCGCCCGTGTATATCTCAACAATGTTTGCAGATTGATTTATGCCCAATGTTCATCAAGCACCAAGAACCCTAAATACAACAACTCATTTATTGAGAGTGCAGCAGAAAAAATAGGCACATTGAAAACATCACACGGATTGAACGTTGTTAAGGACTTTGTTTTCGATGTTCGTAATCTTGAGACATTGGTAATTGAGTTTATCAAATTCAATGAAAAATAAGAGATCAAACATATATGTCTTCGCCAGCATCAGAAATTATTAATAGGACAAAGACTAATTTGGAGCAGATATCGAAATTGGTCTATGCACAAAAGTTAGCACTTGATCGTCAGACAGGTTACATCAACATTGATACAACCAACTTTCAGAGTGTGACCAGATACATGACAGGTCAAGATCGTACAGCAGCCATAAACGCTGTAACAGAAAATATCAAGTTATGTATGCACTTCATCATGATGATTTACGAGATCATCATCTTCAAGAAATTAGTGCCAGATGATAAGTGCGACGATGCGATCATCGCTGTATATCAAGAAAAAATAAAGTTGTATCGTGAGTTAGTCGATGTATTGACGCGATGCACAACAGGTCTTCACGCCTTATTAATGACATATGGTAATGATATATCGACAACAACAATGATCAACAAACTCATTCAAGAGCTCAACGTGTTTAACACACAACATAAGTCTGTTGCGGACAAATTGTAAATATTATTTCCCCCCATATCCACGTAAAATTGATGATGACTTTTTTTTGCAAAAGATGAATGAAACTCTCCTCCAACGATACAAACAACTTGTTTTAGAACAACAAAAAGACCAAGTATTGCTCTACAAAGATGGTATAATATTATATGACTCAGGGACAGCATATGTATTTGATCATAGTTGTCAACTGACCAGAACCATACAAGAAATACAAAAAGACACATTATATAAGCGTCTACATTTAGGCGGGATAGGTATCGATCATGTATCAGCAGAAGATTTTTGCGATGAAGAAACAAAGTTATATTATCCTCCAAAATGTGTTAATGCTTGGGTGTTCTCAGCGATGAAACGTTTCATGTGTTTAGCAAAAAGATATAAAAATGCAGCAGCACATATACATGTTACACACAATGGAATAGTGATTAATATCGTAGCTACGAAACCTAGCCCCATCATGGCAAATATACAATACTTACGTAGCGAATATTATGCAAAGCCAAACATAATCACCAAAAATATGCTACCTTTAGTACACGGACATGGTTGTGAATGTAGTGTGTGTCAACATACCCTGTTCACTGTGCAAAAATATACTACAGAACAACTTGATGATGAAGACACGATGTGTATGTCTGTTTGGCGGGCGGTCAATATAGCTGTAACGGGCAGATTTATCGCTTTACAAACAAATTATGACATCGTCATAAAATTGACGTGCTAATCTTTTTTGCAAAAAAGATGAATGAAGCTCTCCTCCAACGATACAAGCAGTTTGTTGATAAACGCTCTGATGATTATATCGCGATTATGTCTGATGGGTTTGCGTTATACACCCTAGCATGTGGCACAATGCAAGTATATGATCACAATTGTGGCTTGGTCACGACGTGTGAAAATGATACACTCGGCGTATTTGTATCATATATCGTATATACATATGTTCATGCAGATATTTTCGAGTTATCATATTTTCGCAACAACATACCGACTATATATTATCCTCCAAAATGTTCTAATACATGGGTATTCTCAGCAATAAAAAGATGCTGTAGTAGTGATCGCAAGTGCGTAGAAGTTATTACCAATGTGTATGCCACCGAAGAAGGGTTGCGTGTAAAATTAAATATCGATGATCAATCCGAGATGAGTATAGAACTTACATATCCTCGCAACAATTACTACAGCAAACCAAACTTTTTATATGACGACATCGTTGGTAGTATTAAACACTTCGATATTTGCAACTGCAAAATGTGTGTTAGTCATCGAAGCAAAACAGTCATATACTACGACATGGCATTTAATGACGCAGAATCTCGCGATATGGACTTGATACAGATGAAGATCTGGAGAGCCGTATGCATGATGTCAGAATGCAAAGTAAGCATGACTTTGATGCCCAGTGACATCGACATAAAATTGACGTGCTAATTTTTTCGCAATCCCTATCAACACGATGCTGAATAACGACGTACTCAAAAAATATGCCGAATGTATCATAGAAATGTCACAAAACAACGATTACGTAGATATATACGACCATTGTATTTTCATCACATCATGCTACATGTTTGTGCATGATGGTGATTTGATTTACAAGTTTGGAGACGACGGCAAGTTGATAACAACTTTCAACATGACATATAATAACCGGAATGAGTTATTCAAAGATCTCAAAAAAGAATATCCCGAAGGTACGAATACCAACATACGTCAAATGTTAGATGATGATCTTAAAATGACATGTGTGCCCAAATGCAAGAATGCATGGGTGTTCAACGCGTTTATGCATGTCAAAAATCATTATTTCGTAATAATTTATAGCGACGCAATAGAATTTTTGTTTGATGGTTATCACCCAACGTTATTCACAAGATATATGTATATCGAGTTTTGTGAAGATTATGGTAAAGGTGAATCATATTATACTCGTATAGATGATTACAATAATAGCGTGATTCCAAATATTGGTGACGCCTTTCCTCCGTATCATGATTATGAAAAGTTCGATAAAATATATAAAACGATGACATCCAAAGATAGGCCGCGTATCGCACTATACGAAGACACAAATAATGCGCATCTTGTATGGCAGATAATCAATAAGATGACATGCTACATCGACATGTTCGCGCCAAGTGATGTTGACATAATTTGTGTCGATACATAATTTTTTTGCTTGCATCGATATAAAATGCCACAAGGAATTATTGTTGCGAGCGCTATCTTAATTATTTTCATAATTTTGTACATGTACTTCAATCGATCTACGACAGAGACGTTCAGAATTACGACTGCACCGCGACCAAAAACATTCGGTGATCTTATGACAGGTGTGCCTCTAGACGCTGCTTATAACGATGAGATTTTCGAAGAAAGAAACTGCTCTGGTGCTCCCGGGCTAGACTATGTCTTGTAAAATTGACATGTCAAGAACGATGAACAAACAACAAAAATGTCTGCACAAAAAATAAAGCACTAGATACTATATATTCGACATCCGGCAACAATTTCTATGGAGTCGAAATAAAGTTGTTGGCAGATGGTAAGTTGTATGTGCTCATACATCATGGTTGCAATATCGAAGGAGATACATTTTTGTATGTGTATGACGATTATGGCAAAACATGCATCCAATCAGACAAACCTGATTGGCGTTGCTATGAAGACATTTTTATTGATGTCGTCTTGTCCATTTATAGATGGGCACCTAAATGTGGTCGCAAGGCATTCATAAAAAACTTGAAATACTATGTACCGCCTACTTGTAAAGAAGCATGGATATATGGTGCGGTTGAATTCTTGCGCAACATTGCATTCACACATAATAAATGCGATGTAACAATACGCATATTTGATAACGCGATCGTTGTTCGCAACGAATCTTCCAGAGACATATTTTATGTGAAGCCGACAAAATTATTGTGTTTATCAGCAGCCGATATATATGCTATATATAGCATTGACTTTTCTGAGCCATTCATCTTCGGTAAATGGTACATCGATGCTGATGATATATATCGTAATGATGATATGCTGCACAAAATAAGTAACATGTGTAATAGGGAAGATTACAAATCCATTGTGAAACTCAGCAACAAGGATGATGCATGGACGATAGCAACAAAAATCAGACGCGCATTTCTTGACATGCGGTTCGCGCGAGCTCCACACAGCGATCTTGTCGACATTAAAATTGAATGTTATGAATGATCATTATAACCATGGATCTTATTGTCTTGTACAACGTCTATAGAGCTTTCAGAGGTGCTAAATTGTTGCGTAAAGTTAGAAATCCTAAGGAGATCATTCAATATACACAACATTATCGCTCTGAAAAAACATATACATCGGCTAACACATTGTTTGGTATCCGCAGAACAGACTATGTTAGATATCATCAAGCATGTGTTCTTAATGGTGTGAAAGACATCTACGAAGTAACGCACAGAAATAGATACACATTCGGAATACATACTTACAAGACCATCAACATGAATGTTACCGAATCGTTCGATGCATCAAAGATCACCGGCCCAGCATTAGGTGCGATCAGTCACATGCCTAGAACAGGTTCATGGGACACCGACTACGATCAGCTCGTAGCAAGAAACAAGTATAAAGGCAGGATGGATGTGTTGACAGGTATGTTCATCGCGCTGTTCTGGGGAACTGTGTTATACTATGCGAATAAGTATGAAGCAGAAGTTGGAGTCACTGTAGATGACGACGATGCGACCAGCGCAGACGGTGAGTCGAGCAATACTGATGATAAGAAATAAACATCGACGCAAACTATCCGCGCATTTCATTGACACAATGTCATCATTTTATTTTTTACAAAGAGTGTGTCTTCACCGCCCGCAAATTTGAACAATGTCGACGACACACGTATAAAAACATGGATATCATCGCCATCTATAATTTGTATAAAGTGTTTCGTAGCAATAGAATTTTACAAAAGTTGAATGATACACGCGAGATCATTAGTTACAATAGTCATAGCATCATCAACAAAAAGCACAAAGCATATGTCAGCATGTTCGGTGCTCGACGAACATCTGAAACAACGCATCTATATTTTTGTGCGAATGGTCATAAGTATGATGCATACAAGGTCACGAAAAAAAATACATGCACGCTGGGATATAATCGTTCTACAACGATAACAACAAATGTTACTAACATATTGTCTCAACAAGATATGTCGAATGGGCTTGGACATGATCTTGGTCCCATTAGTTACATGCCATATACATGTGCTTGGAACACCGATGTCAATGAACTACTCGCATCGCAGAAATATAAGTATAAGTCTGATGCAATTGTAGGTGCACTTGTTTGTGTTCTTTGTGTCATCATATTATCGATCGATGATGATGTGTTCGACGCATTTGATGATGACGTTGAATAAGCTACGCAAGCGATGTTTCTCATCGAGCAAAAAAATAATGTTATTGCCGGATGATAACTGCGACTGATGATCTATTGACCACCACGCAATCTCAAGACAAGATGCAATGTGCTTTCTTTCTGGATGTTATAATCGCTGAGTGTTCTACCATCTTCAAGTTGTTTACCGGCGAAGATCAATCTTTGTTGATCTGGAGGGATACCCTCCTTATCTTGGATCTTTGACTTAACGTTTTCGATGGAATCATTACCTTCAACTTCAAGAGTAATAGTCTTACCGGTGAGTGTTTTAACGAAGATTTGCATTGTTATAATTGTATACATAATTTTTTAAGGAATCAATTTTAAAATCGGTCACACTATTATATACACGTTATGGTCGATCCACTAGAATTTGAGAAATCATTAGGTTACTTAAGCGAGTATCCAAGTCCCGATGGACAAGAAGAATACATCAAAAAAGTTATACACACAAGACAACAAAATGAACCCGACATCTATGAGCGCATCATCGTGACCGACAATAAGTACTCACGACTGTTAGTGTCTATCGCGACCATCGTCCTCATCGTTATCTTCTTGTATGCATATCAAGTAAAAGAAAGCGCCGACCCCAATGTAATGATTTATGGCTCGATCTTATCGATCGGATTATTATTGGCATCAGGTGTTTCGTTGTAATAACGCGCACAAAGATTGTAAAACTTGTCGAAGAAGGTTAGCACGCGGCTTGTATCGTCGAGATACATGATTCCGCTGAACCCCGGAATGCCTAATTCATAAAGTTGATCATCGATAAAGTACAAGATCGACTTTATGATGTGTCTTTTTTGCTGTGTTGACGTGTTGAAATAATATCCGATGCACATAAATGCAAGAGCGAACAGATGTTGATAGTCACATTTTGTGTGCGGTCGACCTGACTCTGTGGGATACTCAACGAATGTATAGTATGATTGACATGTCCGAAAGATGATGCGCGACCACATGTACTGCAAATCAACATGCGACAGCTTCGTGCCAGCCTTCAGTTTGTATGTGATTGAGTTGTCTCTCGATGTATGAAATTTGGCCGGCGTCAATAGACA
>Ga0302210_10000459_pt1 | contig 18542 bp, 9 predicted proteins | sample II_Fen_E3_2_FD_198793 | JGI IMG/M metagenome (GOLD analysis project Ga0302210, IMG submission 198793) | Peat permafrost microbial communities from Stordalen Mire near Abisko, Sweden - II_Fen_E3_2 | ecosystem: Environmental > Terrestrial > Soil > Wetlands > Permafrost | place: Sweden: Abisko... | reverse complement strand
AACCACGTTATGGTGCTGGCGGATCAAGCATTGCATTTGTTCATCCAAAAGCCACAGGCGGCATTTTAGTTGAACTTTGCCAACGCAATAAATAGAAATATCATATTTAGAATTAAACAAAGAGGAGCAGAAAAAATCATTATGATTTTTTCTGCTCCTCTTTGTTTTTTGCATTCCTCAATATTTAAGATATATATGTTGCATCAAATATTTTTTTGCTTACCGTTGCAGTATTTGGAAAAAGGATTTATAATTACAGTGTTGTCAGCTGTCAAGACAGTAAGAAGAATAATGGAGAAATTATAAATGGAAAATTTAGTACAGGAAATTAAAAAATTGAAAAAAGAGCGACGAGCTGTGATTTTAGCGCATGTATACCAGCCGCCAGAAATTCAAGCGATTGCAGATTACACCGGAGATTCATTTGGTCTATCGCAGCAAGCCGCGGCAACGGATGCTGAAGTAATTGTATTTTGTGGTGTTCATTTTATGGCGGAAACCGCCGCTATTTTATCACCAGACAAAATAGTTTTGCTCCCGGCAATTGATGCTGGATGCTTGATGTTTGACGATATGATTGAGCAGGTATTAAAGAAAAAAATACAGGAAAAACCGGATGCCGTTGTTGTTTCATATGTTAATACACCCGCAGCAGTTAAAGCTATGAGTGATATTTGCTGCACATCCGCAAATGCAGTCGCGGTGGTTGAATCGATAGCACGTGATAAAGAAATTATTTTTGTACCGGATCGAAATCTCGCCTCTTATGTACAAGAGCAGACGAATGCCAATATTTTTTCTTGGCCAAGCTGTTGTCCGACGCATGCACGCCTGTCAAAAGCAGAACTTCAGGCAATGAAAGAAAAGCACCCGCAGGCGCTTGTTTTGATGCATCCTGAATGTGAGCCGGAAGTGCGGGAACTGGCTGATTTTATTGGCAGTACCACTAACATTGTAAAAGAAGCAAAACGCAGCCAAAATAATGAATTTATTATTGCAACGGAACAGGGCGTTTTATATCAGCTGGAAAAGGAGTGTCCCGATAAAAAAATTTATTTGGCATCGGATAAAATGGTTTGCAGTAATATGAAAAAGACGACACTCGAAAAAGTTAAAAGTTCATTGCTTCAGATGGAACCACGAATCCTCGTTCCCGAAGAAATTCGCTTGCGGGCAGTCGGAAGCTTGCAAAAAATGTTGGCAATTTGCGGTTAGGAGAATTAGAATGCAGCGTTATTTAATGAATTTTTCGACTAAGGATCTTCCCGTACAAAAAACGGACTGCCTTGTGGTCGGCTGCGGGGTTGCTGGCTTGATTACGGCCTGGTATGCGGCTGAAAAAGGGCAGCAGGTTTTATTGATGGTAAAAGATACCTTACAGGATAGCAATACCAATCAGGCGCAAGGCGGTATTGCTTCTGTTTTTGGTGAAGATGATACCTTTGCTTTGCATGTGGCTGATACTATTACAGCCGGGGCGGGGCTTTGCGATGAAGAAATCGTGAGAATGGTGGTTGAAGAAGGACATGATGCGGTAGAGAATCTAATGAAATTAGGGGCGATTTTCGATCGTGATAAACAGGGGAATATTGCTTTGGGGCGTGAGGGCTGCCATTCACGTTCAAGGGTTTTACATGCCAAAGGAGATGCGACGGGAGCTGAAGTTGTGCGCTCTTTGCTGGCGGTGGTTACAGCACATCCGAATATAGTTATTATGGAACATCATTATTTAGTAGATCTGCTCGTTCAACAGGGAACTTGTTATGGGGGACTTTTATGGTGCGAACAAAATCAAGAATTATTGACGATTCGAGCCGGTTCGGTTGTTATGGCTACTGGCGGGACAGGCCGATTGTTTGTTCATACCACAAATCCAGCCGGAGCAACGGGAAGTGGAATTGGTATTGCCTATCGCGCAGGGGCAGTTCTGATGGATATGGAATTTGTTCAATTTCATCCTACAGCACTTGCTTTTAGTGGAGAAGATAATTTTTTGATTTCCGAGGCGGTGCGCGGTGCGGGTGGTATTTTGCGCAATGCGCGAGGGGAACGTTTTATGCCAAAGTATCATGAACTAGCGGAATTGGCACCACGCGACATTGTGGCACGAGCTATTTTTCAAGAAATGAAACAAGATGGTGCAGATCATATCTATCTAGATGCTAGAGAAATTGAGCAGGTGAGAATAAAGTTTCCAATGATTACAGCAACTTGCGAAACATACGGGATCAATATCCAGTCTGAGCTTATTCCGGTTGCTCCGGCAGCACATTATATGATGGGAGGAATCCAAGTTGATCGAAACGGTGAGAGCAATATTCATCAACTCTTTGCTTGTGGTGAAGTTGCTTGTACGGGACTGCATGGTGCCAATCGCTTAGCGAGCAATTCCCTGTTGGAAGGACTCGTTTTTGGACGAAGCATTGCGGAGCTTATCGCACGACGACATTTTTCAAGCAATGAAAGCATTGAGTGGAAATGTACGTCTTTGCAAAAAAAAGCCTATCGTTGTGATATAAACGTCATGCAAAAAGTTATGAGTCGCCACTTGGGTTTAATTCGTGATTTTTCGGGGTTGGCATTTGCCAATGAATTTTTTGCTGGTATACATAATGACATAGATGGAACGAGCGCTTCATGTCAACAGGATTTGGAATATAGGAATATGCTGCTGGCAGCGAAACTTATTGCGCAAACGGCCGCGATGCGCCAAGAAAGTCGTGGGGGACATTATCGTAGTGACTATTCTAGGCCTTCGGCGGTCTGGCAGCAGCATATTTTAGAGAAAAGCAGGTAAAACTATGAAATTTAAAAACTTTAATTTGGATCGTTGGCTTGAAAACTGGTTAATAGAAGATATGGGCAGTGGAGATCTGACAACGGATTTAATTGTGCCAGAAAGAGCTGTGGCAAAGGCGTACATTCATTCTAAAGATATAGGACTTTTAGCTGGTGTTGATGTTGCTGGGCGTGTTTTTACATTACTCAATCCTAATATTCAATTTACGGTGTATGCACAAGATGGGGCACGGCTTGATAAACAAACTGTGATCGCAACTGTTGAAGGTGATGCACGCAGTATTTTGACGGGTGAACGACTAGCACTCAACTTGCTGCAACATTTGAGTGGCATTGCGACCCAAACAGCACAGTTCACAGCGTTGACAGTGCCATATGGTACACGTCTAGTTGATACTCGGAAGACTACGCCGGGACTTAGATTACTCGAAAAATATGCAGTGCGAGTAGGTGGGGGTTTCAACCATCGTCTGGGGCTTTATGATGCGGTGCTCATTAAAGACAATCATATCAAAGTGGCTGGAGGCATTAAGGCAGCATTGGAATTGGTTAAAAAAGAAATTTCGCATATGACAAAAATTGAAATTGAAGTGGAAGATCTTGCTGGGGTTGAAGCCGCGCTTCGTGGAGGTGCGGATGTTATTATGCTGGATAATATGGATTGTGATCAAATGATAGAAGCTGTAAAGCTGATTGGTGGACGCATTCCAGTTGAGGCCTCCGGCGGGATTACAGCAAAAACAGTGGCGGCTATTGCGGCAACGGGGGTAGACATCATATCTGTGGGGGCGTTGACGCATTCGGTTCGATCCCTCGATATTAGCCTTGATATTGATATAATCAAATAAAAAATAGAAAGATGTCGAATAGAATCGGTGCAGGAAGTTACCGGTTCTATTTTTATGTTGAAGTATATTTTGGTACTAACTTGGAATGCGAAAGATAAAATGCAAGGTTGATTCGCAAAAAGAGAATTTATTAAGTTTTTGTGAATTTTCGTGCCTTTATGTAGGACTTTTCGATCTAAAGAACGAATGTTATTCTTATTGGGTTATAAATTGTTTTTTATAAGAGCTAAAGTCTCGCTATTAAAATATGCCCATTGTATATAACAAAGGTTAACTTTTGACCATAAAGAGTATTTGTGTTAATTATAATGAGGAGGTAAATATATGCTCGATGAAAAAGATTGGGACTTATTTAAACAAAAACTGAAAATGAAGACAGGTATTGATTTGAATTTGTATAAAGCAAATCAAATGCAGCGCCGGATCGGAAATTTAATGACGCGGCATGGCAGTACATCGTATGTGGCTTTTTTTAACAGCATTGAAAATGATAAACAAGCTTTTGCTAGTTTTATTGAATATTTGACGATCAATGTATCGGAGTTTTTTCGGACACCAGATAAATTTTCGCAGTTGGAAACAACGGTAATTCCCGATTTATTGAAAAAAAGTTCAAAACTTAATATTTGGAGTGCGGGTTGTTCAATTGGAGCGGAACCTTATTCCATGGCCATGATTTTAAAAGAAATGACGCCTATGTCAAGGCATCGTATTTTAGCGAGTGATCTTGATGTTGAAATTATTACGAAAGCTAAAAAAGGTGTTTATTCCGATAATGAATTAAAAAGTATTTCAGCGGATCGTAAAAGAAAATATTTTACCGCAGAGGCGGATAAATTTGCAGTTTTACCTGAGATCAAAGCCTGTATTGAATTTAAACAGCATAATTTATTAAAAGATCGTTTTGAAACAGGGTTTGATCTTATTTTATGTCGTAACGTAGTCATCTATTTTACGGAAGAAGCCAAAGATCAATTATATAGAGACTTTTTTGCAGCGCTGAAACCAGGCGGCGTCTTATTTGTTGGTGCCACCGAAGCTATTTTAAATTTCCGCAATATGGGATATGAATCTTATTTACCATTTTTTTATCGTAGACCAATGTAATCAATCATCTAGTTTAGATGGATGATTTTGCTATAAATTGATTTCGTCATAATTCATCGTGAGAAATGTGTTACAATAAAAACATAATTTAGAGTGGAATCAATTGCGGAGGAGATTTTATGTATTCGAATCAAGAAATCGAAACGATGCCTCGCGAACTCATGACGCAGCTGCAGACGGAACGATTGTGCAAGACAATGAAATGGGCTTATGAAAAAAGCCCGTTTTATCATGAAAAAATGAATTCGCTGGGGCTGACTGACCAGGATATACAGACTTTAGATGATTTAAAAAAAATGCCATTTACTACACAAAATGATTTGATTGTAAATTCTCCGTTTGGGTTTTTAACGGTGCCAATTAGCAGTACGATCCGTATGCGGATCGTTGGAAGAAATTTTAACATTGCTCGTGCCTACACGAATTCCGATGTTGGACGCAATGTTGAAATGATGACACGCTGCTTGATGGCTGGAGGCGTAACGAAGGGGACAATCATGGAAGTGATTGATGAATATTCAGATGAAAATGCTTTGAGTGTTCAATATGCAGCTGAAGTACTGGGTGCGACAGTTGTCCCGTCGCCATTGACGAACTTAGAACGTGCAATTACAATGATGAATCAATTTGGGGTAGATGCGATCGTCAGTAATCCGAAACAGCTTTTGCAGCTCATTATCAATGCACAGGCATTTGAAAATGATATAAAGGGTATGCCGCTTACGGCCATTTTTTGTATGAATGATTTGCTTCGTAACAATATGGATACGCATTTGAAGTCTAGAATTGGGGCAAAAATTTATAATATGTATTCACCTATTGAGTTTGGCTGTGCGGGGATGTTATTTGAATGTGAGTATAAATGTGGTTTTCATATACAGGAAGACTATTTTTATCCGGAAGTTGTCCGGTTGGGTGATAATCAAGCCATTGACGAAAATCACATGGGTGAACTCGTTATCACATCTTTAGCCTTAGAAGCAATGCCGTTGCTTCGTTTCAGAACAGGCCAAATGGTGATGATCGATCAAGAACCTTGTAAGTGCGGACGGACATTACTTCGTCTTAAGACGCCTTGACGTAAAAATTTTAAAGATTGTATATTTGAAGCATCGGATAAAAAATCCGGTGCTTTTTTTCTTCTTGCAGGGTTTTGGCTTAGCTGAAAAGAATCTAAGATTTATAGATAAAGGAGGGAACGCCAGTGCGTTTTATTCATACTTCAGATTGGCATTTAGGGCGGTTGTTTCATGGTAAACATTTAACACAGGATCAGTCATATGTTCTTGACGAATTTTATCAAGTGGTGAAAGATACAAAACCTAATGCAATATTGATTGCGGGTGATATTTATGATCGTGCGGTTCCGCCAATTGAGGCTGTGGAACTTTTGGATGATACCTTGGCACGTCTTCTGCTGGATCAGAAAATACCAGTCATCATGATAGCGGGGAATCACGATAGTGCCCAGCGGATTGGGTTTGGCAGTAAACTGCTTGCCGGGCAGGGACTGTATGTAACAGGACAACTCACGAATCCTTTAAAGCCGGTTGTGCTGACCGATTCGTTTGGCGATGTGTATTTTATGCCATTTACTTACGCCGAACCATCTTTGGTACGATCTGTATATCAACGTGATGAATGGCTGGACTTTGATGGGGCCATGAAATTTTTAGTGCAGCAAAGTTTGCAAAAAATTCCACAAGGGGTACGCAAAGTTGCCTTGGCACATGCTTTTATTGCTGGCGGCCAAGAGTCAGAATCGGAGCGTCCATTATCGGTAGGTGGCAGCAGCAATGTTAGTGCAGGAAGCTTTGCCGCTTTTGACTATACGGCATTAGGGCATTTACATAATTCGCAACAAGCCGGTGGAAAAGAGATTTGTTATTCGGGTTCATTAATGAAATATTCTTTTGATGAGGCAAACCAAACCAAAGGAATCAATATTGTGGATATGGATAGGTCTGGGCAATTGGAGATCGAGAGAATTTCGCTCAAACCCAAATATGATGTTTGTAAAGTGTCAGGATATTTTGCTGATATCTTGCAAAACCGTGAAAAATATCCGATCCAGGATGATTATATGATGGTTTCACTAAAAGATAGACAGGCAATTCTTGATGTGCATGGGCAATTGGAGAAAATTTATCCGAATCTCATGCAGATTGAACGACCTTATTTAAATATAGGGGGGGAATTAGCTAAGGAACGTTTGGATTATCGTACGAAGACGGAGCTACAGCTGTTTGACGATTTTTTTCGGCAGATGACAGATCTTGAGTTGAGCCAAGAGCAAAAACAAACGTTTGCCACAAATCTTGATGAACTTTTGCTTAAAGCACGGGAGGGTAAATCATGAAGCTGTTGAAACTTGTTTTTAGTGCATTTGGACCTTATTTAGGCAAAGAAATTTTGGATTTTTCTGATTTACAGGGACGATCTTTTTTTCTAATCCATGGTCCGACCGGGGCGGGAAAAACAACCATACTGGATACGATTTGTTTTGCTCTTTATGGTGATGCCAGCGGCGAAAACCGTGAAGCGAAAATGCTGCGTAGTGATAATGCCGATATTGGACAAATGACAGAGGTCGAGTTTACGTTTTCCTTAGGTCAGGATTTATATAAGGTATGGCGTGCTCCTGAACAGCAGCGTCCCAAAAAACGCGGCGAGGGTACAACTTTAAGTACAGCGGATGCCTTGCTTTATAAAATAAATGGCAGTGAAGAAAAATTATTGGTGCAGGGCTATACGAATGTTACGGGGGAAATTGAAAAACTATTGGGATTCAAGAGCAATCAGTTTCGGCAGGTTGTGCTGCTGCCACAGGGAGAATTTCGCCGACTGCTTTTAGCGAATTCGGCAGAGCGACAAGAAATCATGCAAACTTTGTTTAAAACAGAATTATATCGTCAAATTGAGGAACACCTTAAAGAAAAAGCGAAAGATATTGCGGCAGCTAAAAAAGTATTGGATGATGAGAGAAATTTCATTTTGCGTGAACTGGACATCGATTCCTTAGTCCTTTTAGAGGACAGTCTAGCAAGTCAAAAAATAAGACTTGAGCAGAGCACTAAAAGGGTAGAGGTTTTGAAAATTTTACAGCAAAAAGCCCAAGCTGCCGATGTGGCTGGGCGTCTTAGTGAGAGTAAATTTGAGGCAGCGACAAAAACTGCCTTGGAAAAAGCAGAACAAGAAACGAAAATCCCTGTAGTTGAAGACTATCGTAAAAAATATCAGGCGGCGCAGCAAGCGGCAAGCCTGGAGGACCTTGAAGTGCAGGTCCAGTCTTTGCTAGGGACTGTCAAAACGGATGAAGTTAAACTTAGGCAAACGAGAGATCGTGTAGATTATTTAAGAAAGCAGTTACAAGTGGCGGAAGAGAATTTTCGTAAAGGGCAAGAAGACGAACCAATGCGGCTGGCTATGGATGCACAAGTTCTAAAATTGACGGCATTTGTCGAAAAGTTGACTGACTTGGCAAATGCCCGGCAGACTGCCAAACAAAAAGAAGCTGCTCTCGCGCAAGCTTTCGCTTTGCAGACCGATGGTGAAAAAAAGATTTTGCTATTAGCTGAAAAACGTCAAAAAGCACAAGCTTCGGTTCTGCCATTAACGCAGGAAAAAGCGAAAATCGATGGATATCAGGGCGAACTCGTGCGTCTTGAAAATTTACAGATCCAATTGAATGAAGCGGAAAAAATTGATCGTGAATTAATTGTAATGCTTGCAAAACAGCAACAGGAAGACCTGAAAATGCAGCAGATAAATGAACTTTATGAAAAACAGCAGCTTCAGGTAATGCGTCTTCAACATCTGTTTGCGATTGGACAGGCGGCTATATTAGCCCGAGGTTTAAAAGAAAAGCAGCCTTGTCCGGTTTGTGGATCTTTGTCACATCCGAATGCAGCGAGCAGTACAGAAATATTGCCAACTGAAAACGAAGTGCAGGAAGCACAATATCAATTGTCAGAACTCGATAAAAAAAGACAGCAGCAGCACCTTGATTTGAGTAAGATTGAAACTCAATATGCTACAGCTATGAATCGGAAAAATGACAGTAAATTTGTTTTGGGAGAAAAACCGCCAACTATTGATGAAGTGATAAAGCAGATCAAATTGTATGAGAGTTATCGGCAAAGAGCGAAGCAGGCAGGTACTGAACTGGCGGACGTAGAGAAATTGTTAGAAAAATTGCAAATGGAAGAAAGTTCAATCAGTGAGCAGCAAGCGGCGTATAGCATTCGCTGCAAACAAATCGATAACGAATATCAGGCAGCTGCAGCTGTTGCCAAGGAACGGGAAGAGTCCTTGCCGGAGCTTTATCGAGATTCAACGGTTTTATTAGCGGCTCAACGTGAAGCAATCTGTAAGCAAAAAGAGCTTAAAAATGCCTTTGAAAAAGCAGATCAAGAAGTTCAGCGTTTTCGCAGTGAATATGCCGTAGCGCTGGCAAACCTTGAAATGGTGCAGAAAAATTTACGACAAGAACAGGAACGATTAGGACAGACTGAACAAAAATTTGCCTTGCGGTGTCAAGCAGCTGGATTTAGTAGTCAAGAAGAATATCTGACTGCGAAATGGACCGAAAAACAAAGGCAGGAAGTCAAGGAGTGTATCCGGGTATTTGATGATAAATTGGCCGCAGTAGAAGATGCGGATCAAAAAGCCCGGGCAGCGATTGCTGCGCTCAAGAGACCGGATCTGCCAGTATTAGAACAAGCCGTGCAAAAGACGGCGCAGGATTACAATGAAGCCTATGCTCTGTGGCAGCAAGAAAAAGAGCAGATAAAGCAAAGTCAAAATAAAGTGAAACGGTTACAGATACTTGAGGCGAAATCCGTATCTATTCAAGAAGAATACGGTGTGATTGGAACTTTGGCAGCTGTTGCTGGCGGCAATAATATACATGGCATGACATTTCAGCGTTTTGTTTTGAAATCATTACTAGAAGATGTGATTGATGCTTCCAATATGCGATTAAAAATTATGAGCCGCGGGCAGTATACTTTGCAAAGTACCCCGGAACGAACCCGTAAAAATGCAGCAGGTGGTCTTGAAATAGAGATTTTTGATCAATATACGGGTTATGCGAGATCCGTGGCAACCTTATCCGGTGGTGAAACATTTTTAGCATCTTTGTCACTGGCTTTGGGCTTGGCTGATGTGGTGCAAAGTTATGCTGGCGGCATACATTTGGATACAATTTTAGTTGATGAAGGCTTTGGAACTTTAGATCCGGAAGCCCTGGACATGGCAATCAAAGCGCTGATTGATTTGCAAAAAGGTGGCCGCTTAGTGGGGATTATTTCACATGTGCCAGAACTTAAAGAACGAATTGATGCAAGACTTGAAGTTACGAAAGGCAAACAAGGCAGTCAGGCAGCTTTTCATGTGGGATAAATAGGTATTTATTATAAAATAGTGAGTCAGGTGGAACTATGTCATTGCAATTTATTATCGGACGCGGCGGATCTGGTAAAACAGCATACTGTTTAGAGTCCATGCGGTCAAAACTTTTTGCCGAGCCGGAAGGGGCGCCTTTAGTTTTGATTTTACCGGAACACATGACATTTAAAGTAGAAAAAGAATTAGCAAATACGCCTGATTTACATGGCTTTACAAGAGCGTATGTTTTTGGTTTTCGACGCTTAGCCCAGCGAGTCTTGTTAGAGACTGGTGGCGCGATTTATCCGTCAATTACAGAAATTGGAAAACGATTACTTCTTTCCCGGGTGTTGAGTGATAATCTTGATACGCTGCATACCTTAGGCCGAGCGGCTCGTCAACGTAACTTTACCGATTCGTTGGCACGTATGATTGAGGAATTCAAAAGCTACGGTGTTGCGGCAGAGACCTTGGAGCAAGCGGCAGCGTCTATGCCAGACAGTGCATTAAAAGAAAAGTTAATGGATTTGGCTTTGATCTATCAGGGGTTTAATCGTGGGATGGAGGGGCATTATACAGATGCCGAAGATGTACTTGAGGTGATGGAGCAAAAAATTGCGGATTCGTCTATTTTGCGTGATGCTGAAGTCTGGATCGATGGATTCGTTTTTTTTAATCCACAGGAAATGAATATTTTGCGGGAGATTTTATTGACCGCGAAATGTGTAAAAATAACGCTTTCGTTAGAGCATGTTGATTCTTTGGAGCATACGGTTGATACATCGCTTTTTCATCGGCAGTGGAAGACATTGCAGCAAGTAAGGCGTATGGCAGAAGACTTGGATATGAAGGTAGACGTAGTGGAGCTTCCTTCGCCAAAACGTTTTGCCGCAGCAAATTTAGGGCATATCGAGGCGAATTTATTTAAGTATCCAATAAAGCCCTTTGCCGATCCTGGTGGGACAGCAATTGTGGAAGCGGCAAATCGTCGTATTGAAGTTGAAGGTGTTGCCGTAGACATTTTGCGATTATGCCGTGAAGAACACTACAAGTGGCGTGACATTGGCATATTAGTACGTGACAGCAGTGCTTATGAAGATGTATTACAGGCGGTATTGCAAGACTATCAAATTCCATTTTTTAGTGACAGTAAACGGCAAACAATACATCATCCCTTGGCAGAACTTTTGCGTTCGGCGCTGGAAGCTTTGCATGGTTGGAAATATGAGCCTTTATTTCGGTGCTTTAAAACGGATTTTTTTCCCGTAACACGCTCGCAAATTGATTTACTCGAAAATTATGTATTGGAATTTGGTATTCGTGGTAATCGCTGGCTGCTAGAAGAAGACTGGAGTTATCATAAACGGTTATCTTTAGATGAAGATAGTGAAATAAGTGATGAAAATGCCGAACGGTTAGCACAAATCAATCAGATTCGGCGTCAGGTTATGCTGCCATTGGCAAAATTTGCGCAGCAGATAAAAAAAGCCGCCACGGTTTGTGAACGCACGACGGCTTTATACCAGTTGTTTACGGATTTGGCGGTGCCGGAGACACTCGAAAACTGGGCTAAAGCAGCGGAAAAACAGGGTGATCTTGCCGAAGCCCGCCAGCATCAGCAGCTTTGGGATGATATTGTTCAGCTGTTTGACCAGCTAGTGGAAACTTGCGGAGCGGACGTTATGAGCGCAGATGTTTATGAACAAACAATAAATGATGGGCTCGATGGACTGATGATTAGTTTGATTCCGCCGGGACTCGATTATGTGACGATTGCGCCATTTGATCAAAATAGTCTGGACAATACAAAAGCAATTTATATTGTTGGAGCCAATGAAGGTGTGATGCCAAGGCGTGGTAAGACCGAAGGGTTGCTCACAGATGGTGAAAGAGCAGAATTGGCTTCGCTGGGGCTAGAACTTTCGCAGGGGGTTGGTGCTGACAATTTTGCGGAAAAATACTTATTATATAGCGCTTTTACACGAAGTACAGAGTATCTGTGGGTGTCGTATCCCTTGGCGGATCAGGAAGGGGCGGGGTTGAACCCATCTTCTTTGGTACAGCGGCTGCGTGAACTTTTGCCGTTGGTAAAACTACAGTCTTTGCCTCTGGAACCTTTACCAGGTTCGGAATACTGGTCAATTGCCCAGCCTCGACAGGCTGTAGCGAAATTGGCGGGAGCCTTGCGTGCTTATCGGAAAAATGGTTTTTTGAGTCCTATTTGGCAGGATGTATATAATTGGGCTTTGACGGATGAGGCCATGCAGCCTGTGTTGGCAATGGTTACAGCTGGTTTATTTGATTTGCGCCAAGCCGAAGCCTTACCAACGGATGTTGCAAAACTGCTTTTTACGAAAAATAAATATTTACGCGGCAGCGTGACCCGCTTTGAAAGATTTCGTGCCTGCCCGTTTCAGCATTTTGCGCAGTATGGACTCAAACTCAAGGAACGAGCTGAATTTTCTTTTGCTGCCCCGGATTTGGGGAATTTTTTACATGCATCACTAAAAGCTTTTGGTGAACGGATGAAGGCGGAGGGGCGTAATTGGAGTGATGTTAAAGAGGGCGAATATCAAAATATATGCGGTGAAATTGTTGCGGATCTAGCACCTAAATTGCAAAATGAAATTTTGCTTAGTTCAGCTAAATATCAGCATTTGTTAGGTCGAATTCGTCGTACGGTCGAGCGAGCAGTGAAGCGTTTGATGGCCTTTGATTATGTGAGCTGCTTTAAGCCAATTGGCTTTGAAAAAGCGTTTGGCCATGGTTTTGATGCTCTGCCACCGCTTACGTATAGTTTGGAAGATGGTTACCAGATAGAAATTACGGGACAGATTGATCGAATTGACTGTATGGAAGCCGAGGCCCGTAAGTATTTTCTCGTGATTGATTATAAATCAGGCAATGCTTATTTGAATTTGCTTGAGGTCTATTATGGACTTAAATTACAATTGCTGACCTACCTGCTTGTGGCACAAAATGCGGCACAAAAGCTAGTTGGTGGTAAGACAATACCGGCTGGTATTTTATATTATTTCTTAAAAAACCCAGTGGTGAGTGCAAAATATCGACTGAGTGAAAAAGAAACCGAAGCGGAATTAACGAAAATGCTTAAAATGCCGGGGTGGATACTGGCGGATTCTGAGATTATTCGCCAGATTGATTCGTCATTTAATTTTATTAAAGTTTCATTAAAAACGGATGGCGAAATAAAGCAAACTGGAAAAAATAATGTAAAAAGTGAAGAGGAATTTATGGCTTTGCTGGGGTTTGTTGATTCTATTTTATCCGATACGGGTCGACAGATTCTTAGTGGTGATGTTTCCATCAGCCCGTTTGCTTTAGATAATAAAGAGGCTTGTACATTTTGCCCATATCGTTCTTTTTGTCAATTTGACCGCATGATACCAGGACATGAATATCGACAACTGAAAAAATTAGAAAATGAAGCGGTGATGGAATCCATTACAGAGGAGGCAGCAATATGGCATGGTCCAAAGCACAATTAAAAGCAATTACTACCTATGATAAAAATTTACTAGTAGCTGCTGCTGCCGGGTCAGGTAAAACATCGGTTTTGGTAGAACGAATCATTCAGCGTCTGCTACGTGGAAACTGCAATATCGATGAAATTTTAGTGGTAACATTTACCAATGCGGCAGCGGCAGAAATGCGGGAGCGGATTGCTTTGGCAATTGATGCCGAACTTAAAAAAAATCCGCAGTCGTCTCATTTAGAGCGGCAGCTTGTTTTACTCAATACAGCCTCAATTTCAACACTGCATTCTTTTTGCCAAACGATCATTCGGCAAAACTTTCATCTTTTGGATTTGGACCCGAAATTTCGTCTGGCGAATCAACAGGAAATGAATTTATTGAAGCGGGATGTTTTGGAAGCGATATTTGAAGAGGGGTATGAAAATAAAAACGCTGATTTTTTGAGCTTTGTTGATGCGTATGCCGATGAGCGCAGTGATGAGGAAATGTATGGAATTTTATTGAAGCTGTATGAGTTTTCGCGTAGTCAACCTTATCCCGAGTTTTGGATTAAAACCTTGCCGAAAAATTTTGCTTTGGCAGAAAATATGACAGTGGATGATACACCGTGGCCACGAATCATTAAAGAGCAGCTAAAACTTGTACTGGAAGAGTGTCGAGTGCAGTGTGATGAACTGGTGCAAATGGCAGAGAAACTCGATTGTGCCTTTTATCTACCAGTTTTGCAATCGGATCTAGACACAATCATTCAGTTGCAGGAGTTGTTACAAGCGGATTGGACAATCTTGCGCAATGGTTTGTATGCGGTGAAATTTGCAAGACTTACGGCGGCACCATCTGGGACGGATGCAGAGCTGAAAACATTGTTTCAAAAACCACGCCAGCAAGTCAAAGAAAAAATAAAAGCTATAAAAGAAATTTATTTTATGTCCGATGGTATGGAGATAATTGCGGATTTACGAGAAACTGCGCCGCTGATACAGGCTATTTGCGATATGACAGTGGCCTTTGCGAATGGCTTTGCCGCGGCAAAACGTACTAAGATGGTTGTGGATTTTAGTGATTTGGAACATTTTGCTTTACAAATTTTACTCGATGAAACAGCCACTCCAGAGCAGTTGAAGCCATCTGTCACAGCATTAAAACTGCAGCAGAAATATGTCGAAGTTATGGTTGATGAATACCAAGATACAAATGGAGTACAAGAAGCGATTTTGTCATTGGTGCGAAAATCCTCGGCGCCAAATCTTTTTGTTGTTGGTGATGTAAAGCAAAGTATCTATCGGTTCCGCTTGGCAGATCCAGAACTTTTTTTGACGAAATATCGTGAATATCCAACCGCTGGCAGCGATTTTGCCCGTATTGATTTAGCGCAAAACTTTCGCAGTCGGGCGGGGATTTTAGAGGCGATCAATTATATTTTTGCCCAGGTCATGTCAGAACAGGCGATGGAACTGCCTTACGGTTCAGCCGAGCAGCTAAATCCTGGCCCGCCATATCCTGATGGAGAAGCAATTCTGGACGACCCGATTGAGGTTAATTTGATTGATCGTGATGAAACTGGTGGGGTCTTTAGTGAAACTGAATTTGCTACGGGTGAAGCCCAAGCGGTGGTAGCGGAAGAAAAGGAAGAATTAAAGGGGTTTCCGCTGGAAGCTAGATTTATCACGAATAGAATTCAAACATTGATGGACGAAAAAAAACAGGTTTTTGATAAAGCGACAAAAACGTATCGTCCTTTAGAATGGCGAGATATTGTAATTTTATTGCGTTCGGTTAAGGGCAAAGCCAATATTTTGCTGGAAATATTGCATGCGAATAACATTCCGGCTTATGCGGCCGTGGACTCGGGGTATTTTGAGGAAACGGAAGTGCGAATCATGTTGGCTTTATTAAATATCATTGATAATCCACGTCAAGACATACCACTGGCCAGTATCTTGTATTCGCCAATTATTGGGTTGTCACCAGTCATGCTGGCAAAAATCAAACTTTTGCAGCCCAATGATGATTTGTTTGCAGCACTCCTACTGGTCAATGAGCCTTCGACCGAGATCGATAGTGAAGTTAAAGAAAAAGTGATGAAGTTTATGCTTCAATTAAGCAGCTGGCGCAATTTGGCACGGTGCAGGAGTGTACCAGATCTCATTTGGCAATTATTTCGTGATACAGGCTATTATGATTATGTCGGAGGAATGCCAGGGGGGCTTTTGCGGCAGGCGAATCTCAGGGTGCTTTATGACAGAGCTAGAGAATACGAGACTACAAATTTTCGGGGGCTATTTCGATTTTTGCGTTTTGTTGATAAGATGCAAGATACGGGTACGGATTTGGCTGTGGCCAGAACGCTGGGCGAAAGTGAAAATGTAGTACGTGTCATGAGTATTCATAAAAGTAAAGGGCTGGAATTTCCGGTTGTTATCGTGGCTGATCTTGGCAAAAAATTTAATCTGCAAGATAGCAGTGATACACTATTGGTTCATCGGAAATATGGGGTGGGTCCATTCGTAAGTAAGCCGGATATCTCCTTGCGCTATCCAACCATTGCCCGGCAGGCAATTGCTTGTTTGATGAACAGGGAAAGTAAAGCCGAAGAACTGAGGGTTCTATATGTTGCGCTAACGCGGGCGCGTGAAAAATTAATTTTAGTTGGATCAAGTACCAAATTGGCCGAGCGGGCTTTAAATTGGTGTCGTAATATTGATTTGACTTGTCCGGTGCTGCCAACGTATGCCATTGCTGGTGCGAAGACCTATTTAGATTGGATTGGTGTGACCCTGGCTCGGCATGAGGATGGTAAAGTGCTGCGGGATTTTGCTCAGACAACGAAAAAACGTCTCAATATACTTTATGATAACCATTCACGTTGGAAAATTCATATTATACCAGCCAGTGTCATTCAGAATCAGGATGTTATAGCCAGCGACACGGAGGTCTTGTTGGCTGCGGTTAAAGAGCAGCAGATTTTACCGATATCACCGCAGAAAAAATGGGTCGAACAAGTTTTGAGTTGGCAATATCCGGATAAGACAATGCAATCCGTTCCGGCAAAACTTTCTGTAACGGAGATGAAGCGGCGCTTTGAAGTGATGGATACACAAGCTGTGCCACTTTTTAAACCGAAATTGATTGTCACAAGACCACGGTTTATTCAAGAACAAACACAGCTTACTGGGGCAGAATACGGAACCCTTATGCATGGTGTTATGCAGCACATTGATTTTGGCCAAGACTTGAGTGAAAAGGGGCTGAAATTGCAACTAGAATCTCTTGTGGAAAAAGAGATGATTTTGCCACACCAGGTTAACCTCATTGACCTAGCAGGCGTGCATAAGTTTTTCGCTTCTTCCCTCGGGCAAAGAATGATTTGTTCAGCAAAGGTGAGGCGTGAACTTCCCTTTAGTATAATGCTGCAGGCGAAAAAGTTTTATCCGGATATATTGGATGAAGGCGAAAATATTTTTGTGCAAGGGATTATTGATGTTTTATTTGATGAACCGGATGGCATGGTTTTGATTGACTATAAAACTGATAAAAATACGGAAACGGTAATTGATAAATATAAAATGCAGATTAATCTTTACAGTGAAGCCGCTGAGAAAATATTAAAAAAAGACATAAAAGAAAAATATCTTTATTTATTTCATAATGGAACAGTGATTCCGATGGATTCATGACAAGATTTATGGAACTAAAAATAGCACGGTTTAGTTGAACTGTGCTATTTTTTTTAGGTGATTAACAGAGCCGTGAAATCGTAAATATTGAGCAATAAAAAAGCGACTTGCATATTATATGCGAGCCGCTTTTATGAGTCACGAGTTATCATTGTTTACCTTCTTTATTCATTTGTCTGCAAGACTTCTCTTAAGTAGAAGTACATGCTTTATTAAACAGTTAGATCTAGCTATAAATGATGCATGTCATACTTACGCATTCATTTACGGAGTTGACGATAGACTTATAGGGAGAATAACCCAAATACACAACATATATCGAAGTGCCTTATAAATATATCGAATTGGAAGTTTTGTATTGCAATACATTGGAAGGCTGGTTGTCAAATCGTTATGCTCTCAGCTGTGTGTTATTACTGTGCTACTTTTATTTTCCTCTAAGCTTTGAGTACGCATAATGCTAAAAACCATCATTGCGTCTCACTATGCCATTTGAAAATAATCTTTCCAAAAAATGCACGTGAATTCAACCTCACTTGAGAACGACTTGTTGTGTTTTTTTATAACACCACATCCCTTCACATTTGGTTAAAGAAGAGAAAATGTGAGACGGTAACTTTATTTCTTGTGTCTCTTCTTTATGGCTTTATTATAACATAGAAAATATGTTATGGCAATATTCAAATTATTATTTTTAAAATAATTAGGGACAAATAATCAGGCGAATAAATTCGACGATGAATGAGGGCTCTATACATAAAAAAAGACCCTTATCGTTATAGAAAAATCGATAAGAGCCATTGTTATGTATGTAGAAAAAATAGATTTTATGATTCAATGATTTTAATCTGGAATAATAGAAGGGCTGTCGGTAATCGTTGATAAAATAACAATGGTTTGTGTTTTTACGATGCCGGGATGATTTTTAATTCGGGTCAATAATAGTTCGAGAGTACGGGTGTTTTCCGTAATGATTTTTAGGGAATAATCAAAATCTCCGGTGATGTAAAAGCACTCTTTAATTTCAGCTTCGTTTTTCACAAATTCCGCAAAGCTATCGCTATGGGTTGGATTATCAAAACGAAGAAACATTAAAGCCATAAGGTGTTTATTGAGCATGGCTGGATCTAAAATAACGGTATATTGTTTAATGACGCCGGATGCTTCCAGCTTTTTTAGTCTTTCACTGATTGCCGGCATGGACAAAGAAACTTGTGAACTCAAAT
>Ga0302210_10000454_pt1 | contig 18722 bp, 23 predicted proteins | sample II_Fen_E3_2_FD_198793 | JGI IMG/M metagenome (GOLD analysis project Ga0302210, IMG submission 198793) | Peat permafrost microbial communities from Stordalen Mire near Abisko, Sweden - II_Fen_E3_2 | ecosystem: Environmental > Terrestrial > Soil > Wetlands > Permafrost | place: Sweden: Abisko... | reverse complement strand
CGCTTCATATGATCGGTGATTTGGACAGAGCTACAAATAATAATATTGAGCATATGAGCCTTGAATTTGTTAAGTTTTCACTGGTACCGTGGGCGGTTCGATGGGAACAATCCCTTAATTTTAAGCTATTGGGACCTGAAGAACGTAAAAGTTTATTTTTCAAGCATAATCTTGCCGAACTTGAACGAGGCGATTTGAAATCAAGAATGGATGCATACAGTATCGCAATTAATGGCGGATGGATGCGACCGAATGAAGCTCGCTTGACGGATGATTTAGACCCGTTGCCGGACGAACTGGATATACTGCGTTTACCGTTGCAATCCATACCGGCAGATATGGCCAGAGCATATTGGAGCGCACAAATGAAAAAAGGGGGTGGTGGTAATGCTAAAGGAGAAGGAGCGAAGATTTCTACAGGCAACTGAGTTAAGAGCCGTTGATAATGGCGATAAAGAGCCAACCATTGAAGGCTATGCCGCTGTATTTAATTCTCTTAGTGAGGAAATGTATGGTTTTAGGGAAATGATTGCACCAGGAGCTTTTGCAAATTGTATTGCAACAAGTGATATAAGGTGTTTGAAAAATCATAATCCGGATGTGGTGTTAGGGCGAATTTCTGCAAAAACATTGACGGTTACGGAAGATGAACACGGTCTTTTCATACGCTGTATCCCGCCAGACACACAAGAGGCTAGGGATTTACAAACCAGTATTAAACGTGGAGACATAAACCAAATGTCATTTGCGTTTACAATTGCTGATGATGGGGATTCGTGGGCATGTGCTGATGATGGGACAGTTATTCGAACAATCAACTTATTTGAAGAAATTTTTGATGTAAGTCCGGTAACATATCCGGCATATCCAGAAACATCCGTGCAAGCAAGATCAATAGCACAAGAGAAGAAAAGTCCAATACCTAAAATGGTATCGACAAACAAAAGAAAACGTCTATTACTAGTAGAAAAGGAGATGCAAATATGACAAGAATTGAAGAATTGAAACAAAAAAGAGGGGCTTTAGTCAAAGAAGCAAGAACCATCATCGACCGATGTGATACAGAAAAACGTGATATGAACGCGGAGGAAAACGTGCAATATGACAAAACAATGGAAGATGTCGACAAACTAGGTGGTGATATTACGCGTGAAGAACGTCTTTTGAGCATAGAAACAGGGCTAAGAGACAATCCGGCAGCACAACCACCGGCACACGATGATCCTGAAAAAGAACAACGTGCTGCTTTTACAAAATATTTGAGGTCAGGAAATGCGGCATTAGGAGAAAATGAAATTCGGGCTTTGCAGGCTGATGTTGATACGATTGGTGGATATTTGGCAGCACCACAACAGTTTATTTCACAACTACTTAAAAATGTTGATGATGCTGTCGTGATCCGTCAATTGGCAACTGTTATTCCATTGGCATCAGCAGAATCTTTGGGAGTTCCAACATTGGACACAGATTTATCAGATGCAGACTGGACAACCGAACTGGCAACGGGCAAGGAAGATACTAGTATGAAATTTGGGAAACGTGAACTGCGCCCGCATCCGTTTGCAAAACGTATTAAAGTATCTAGTAAATTACTTCGTTCATCGACAATTGATGTAGAAGCATTGGTCAGAGATCGTCTTGCCTATAAATTTGGTGTAACGCAGGAAAAAGCGTTTATGACTGGATCAGGCAAAGATCAACCTCTTGGCGTATTTACACCATCAAAGGATGGGATTTCGAAAAGTCGTGATATTATTGGTGCAAATACAGCAACTTCAATTAGTGCGGATGGTTTAGTTGATGCAAAATATGCTTTGAAAGGGCAGTACTTAAATGCTGCGAAGTGGATATTTCATCGCGATGCATTGGCTCAAATCAGAAAATTAAAAGACAGCACAGGTCAGTACTTGTGGCAGCCTGGTATTTCCGGTGGTATTCCAGACAGAATTATTGAACTTCCATATGTCATGTCGGAATATGCACCAAATACCTTTACAAAAGGTATGTATGCCGGAATTTTAGGAGATTTCAGCAAGTATTGGATTGTAGACGCATTAAATATTCAAATTCAGCGTCTTGTTGAACTTTATGCTGAAGCAAATCAAACTGGATTTATTGGCCGGGTTGAATGCGACGGTGCACCAGTATTAGAAGAAGCTTTTGTTCGTGTAACATTAGGACAATAAAATTTAATTGAGGAGGAATAAATAGAATGAATTTATCTACACGTATAAAATTAACGCTGGTTAAAGCAGCACAAGCAACCGGAACAACTGAGGTGGATAGTAAAATTCTTGATATGGAAGGGTATGAAGGGGTCATGTTCTTTGGTTCACTTGGTTCCGCAAATAGTGGGAACTATATTAAAGTGCAGCAAGATTCAGATCCTGCGTTTGCGACCGTGAAAGATTTAGCGGGCAGTAAGGTTGTTACTACCGCAGACGGTGAAGTCGCTTATGTGGATGTATACCGACCAACAGAACGATATATACGTGCATCCGTCATTCGAGCGGGTGCTACCACCATAACGGGCGATATTTATGCATTGCAGTATGATGCTCGTACGTATCCGCAACAAAATTTGTTAGATGGTGTATGCATAGGCGTGACAGTGGATTCACCGGATGAAACGACAATTGTTTAACAGGGGGCGGGGAAACCCGCCTATCTCTTTATAGGGGGTAAAAAATATGGCTTTATCATCCCAGGCATTAACAACAGTCGATAATGCCAAAATTTATCTTGAAATTGATGATTCAAGTCAAGATACAGCTATTGAACAATTGATCAATGCAATTAGCAATGATATAGCATCTAAATGCAATCGAAATTTTCGTCAATCCACACAAACTGAAAAAATAACAGGTTCGGGCAATCAAATAATCGCTCTAGGTATGTATCCTATTGTTTCAGTTGATTCGGTAATCGTGAATGAAAACTTGATTGATCCGTCTGCATATGAGATTTTAGCGGAATGCGGAGAACTGTTAAGACAAGATAGTATTTGGCCATCCGCAGAACGTTGCAGCCAAGGGTATCATTTTCCTATGCCAGAGATTAATCAGCAGCCAGCACCGGAAAAAAGAAATATTTCGGTAACGTATACGGGTGGATATACATTACCAAGCCAAGAAAATATAAAATCTGATCCACCGATTGTAAGAACGCTGCCTTATGATCTTGAAATGGCATGTATGAAAATGGTTGCGATTGATTTGCAGCTTAAAGGGAATGAACATACCGCATCAGAGACTATTGGACCAATACAATCCAAGTTCATTGCAGATTATCCGCAAAGTGTGTTAGATGTGATTGAACGATATAAAAAGCCGATGATTGTATGAAGAAAATAGAAATAACCGTGCAGACGTCTAAAAAGATTAACAATAGTGAAGGTATTGTTGAAAGTGCGTGGGTAAATGTTGGAACGTTGCGAGGTACCATGTTTCCAGAAGATAATTCCATAGAACAAACAGGAACAGGGTGGCAAGCAAAAAAAGAGTATCGATTTATATACAAAGGATCATCCACATTGCTCATAAAAGGGAATCGAATTATTACACCAGATAAAGAAATTCTCTATATTATTAAAGCACTGAATTATGGTAAAGCGATCGATGTGCACATTAGTTTAAACATACCGGGAGGTGGAAGTATTGTCTAATCGGCATAATAGAAAAAAAGAATTTACTAGGACATTTTTTGAAGATATGGGGAAAAATGTTGAAGGTGCAGCAAAAAAAGCATTGCTTGTGGGCGGTAAGATTGTTACTGATGAAGCAAAAATGCTTTGCCCTACTGATGTAGATGGTGAACATTCCGCCGCACCAGGAGCCTTGCAGGAAAGTGTAACTTTTGTACAAAATCGTGCAGGAACGCGTGTGAAAATAACAGCACCGGCCAAAAATCCAAAAACAGGTGTGCCATACGGCCAATTTGTAGAATTTTGGCCAGGACGAAAACACCCATTCTTATATCCGGCAATGGATGCACGACGCGATGAAGTAAGGGGATTAGTTATTAAGGCGGTTCGAGAGGCGGTGCAAGAAAGTGTTAAGTGAGGAACTTGTGACGGCTTTAAAAACAGTCGTGCCACAAGTTTTTTTATTATCACCGCCGGTACAAATCGGTGATATGATCGATGGCAATGAATTAACATACCCTTATATTATTTATGATGAAGCATCCGATCATGGTGCTTTTTTTGCTGATAATACCGAACAAAATCGTGAAGTGGCATGGAATGTTAGTATTGTAAATAATACCAGCACAACAATATTAGCTGAAAACGTAATAGTAGCACTCCATAACATTGGGTATGAACGAGAGATGAAACATGATTTATATCAAAACAAAGAATATGTAAAAATAATGAGATTTAAGGGGATGAAATAATGGCAATAGTAGGTGTAAGTAATTTTCATTATGCAAAACAATTAACGGATACTTTAACGGGAACAACCTATGATGCAGTAAAAAAAATATCAGGGGTTGTAAACCTCGATGTAAAGCCGGGGTCAAGTTCCGCGACATTATATGCAGATAATGGACCAGCGGATACGGCAACGACTTTGGGAGAAATTGCTGTTAGTATTGAATTAAAAGAATTACCGTTGGAAGATCAGGCTGCACTTTTAGGGCATACTTTGGCAGCGGGCGTAATGACTTCAAAAACGTCGGATGTAGCACCGTATGTGGCGATTGCATTTGAAGGTTTGAAATCAAATGGAAAAAAACGGTATGTAAAATTGCTCAAAGGAATGTTTCAAGAACCAGATGATAGTTATAAAACAAAAGATGATAAGGTAAACTTTCAAACAGGGAAAATTGAAGGGAAATTCATTATGCGTACGTATGATGAACAGTGGAAACGTACAGCAGATGAAGAATCAGCCGATTATTTACCGGCAACTGGAACAGCGTGGTATACCGCAATTGAACCAACAACCTAACAAAAAAAAGTACGAGGCGGTATATCCCGCCTCTTATTTTTATGGGGGAATATCATGGAATTGACAATTACTATTAAAAAGAAAATATATGTTTTGCCACCAATGACTATGGGGCTGTGGAGAAACATGCAAAAAATAAAAACAGAACAAGCACAAGAACGCAGTGAATTATTGAGACTGGTTGATAAATTTAGTGATATAGATGATGATATCGTAATTGCTTTATTATCAAAACGAATTGAAATTATTATGGCAGAGCATAAAGAAAAAGATCAAGGGAAAATTGCTAAATTTATTGCAGAAGCATTTGACAATAAATTCACAGAAAAAGATGTGCTTGATGAGTTTGGAACGGATACTATTCCAGTGATTTTTTCCGGCATGGATTACGCAGTTATGGAAAAAATAACGGACAAGGGTAGTGAAATGCCAGATTGCAAAGGTAAATCAACTACGAATTTTGCCGCAATGAATGAATACCAACAAGTGCTACACCTATACAGTTTGATACACAGAGAGTTGCATTGGTCTAAAAAACAGATAGATGGTGAAGAACTGGACTATGTATTTGATTTATTTATTGCCGAAGCAAAAGGCAATGAAGAACCAAAAGGAGCATTTGAATCGGTATTTTAAAAAGGTGGTGAATATAAATGGCAACAACAATAGATGAATTAGTTATATCATTGGGGCTTGATTTATCAAAATTCGAACAAGATTATGCGGCAGCGTCGAAAGAAGTTAACGAAGCTACAAAAAAACTTACACGCGATGTCCGTTTAGAAAAATTGCGAATGGATATTGATATGAGTAAATTTGATGCAGCACAAACCTCGATTGGTGCATTTAATACCAAAATAGGTCATTTGAATACTATGTTAGAAAATCAAAAAAATGCCGTATTGCTTACGGCAAAAGCGCATGAAGAAGCGACTAAAAAACTGGGCGAAAATGCAAATGGAACAAAACGACTAGAAGAACGATTGTTACGAGAGCAAAAAGCGCAGGCAGAGTTAGAAAAACAATTAAGGCAGACAAATAAAGAACGTAAAGAAGCTTCGGTACTAGGAAAAGTAGGGGATACGGCGGGGACTGCAGCCAATGCCGGAGGTGCCGCTATGGCAGCACTTAGCGTTGTATCTACAAAAGCGGCTGTTGATGCCGTTGAGAATGAAAACTTATTTAAAGAATCATTCGGAGGGATGTCTGAACAAGCCAGAGCGTGGTCAAAGGGATTACGTGACGAACTTGGGCTAAATGATGGTGCTTTGAGAAAATCGGCGGGAACCTTTAATGTTATGTTCAAATCCATGGGATTAGGTGCGCCAAAGGCTTATGAATTATCAACAGGACTGACTAAGCTGGGGCAAGATATGGCCAGCTTTTACAATCTATCACCGGATCAAGCTTTTACGAAATTAAAATCTGGTATGACGGGGGAAATGGAACCGTTAAAAGAATTAGGCATATTGGTTGATGAACAAACCGTAAAACAGACTGCGTGGTCGAATGGAATAGCTCGTCAAGGTGCTGAATTAACCAATCAGGAAAAAGTTTTAGCGCGATACGCAACAATATTAGATCAAACAGCTAGTGCGCAAGGAGATTTGGCACGAACAGCGGACAGTCCAGCAAATCAAATCAGAAAATTAAAAGCAGAAGCCGAAATGCTTGAGGTTGAGTTTGGTACAAAATTACTGCCAACATTACAAGAAATGATGGGCGAACTACAAAATGTTGCGGATGCTTTTAATGGTATGAGTAAGTCTAGTCAAGATGGTGCAATGGAACTGGTAAAAGTTGGTGCGGAAATAGCAATTGCTAATACCGCTTTAAGAGGTATGGCATGGGCGTTAGGTGCGACTATATCGCCGTGGGTTACGTTAGGTATTGTTATAGGTACGGCTGTAAAGGGATTAGAGGACTATCTTACAAAGCAAAAAGAAGCTAAAGAAGTAGACACGTCGAAAAATTTAATCGGGGAAGAACCATCAAAAACAACGGCAAAAGTGCGCCAAGCTCCTGATGGAAGTTGGGAAAAAGAATCGAATGAATTAGGTTACATCACAAATAAAACATACACAAGCAATAGACCAATTAGTGGATATGGTAAAAAATGGGTAAAATTGACCGGTGATGAATTAGATGAAGTTCAAAAAAAGGCGGAAAGAACTAAATTTGCACTCATGAAAGGCGACAATCCAGATTCTTCGAAGGCTATAGAAGACGCGAAAAAAGAAGCAAGTGAGAAGGAAGCACTTGAAAAAATAAAACGGGCAGAAGCGGAACGGACAGCCGAAGAAACAAAAGATTTGAATAATGAAACGTATAAACTTACTCATAATAATCTTGAAGCTGAACTGAAGGATATTGATAGAAAAGCAGAAAAATATAAAGATCAAAAACTGAATGAAGTTGATGTTGCAAAGTGGGCGGAAGCAGCTAAAGCACATGCTAGAGAACAATTCAAGGAAGATGTTACAAATCAAATTGATTCAGCATTTAAGACAGATATGCAAAATAGACTGGATTCAATTGACCATGAAAAAACTGCATGGGAAAAGAAAGGGCTGGATGAAGTTCGGGCAGAAGAGTGGGCAGCACAACAAAAATCAAAAATACAAAGAGAATGGAATGATCAAGTTGCCGCTCAGATGGATGCTGTGTTTCAGACAGGATTACAAGCTCGCTTAAATGGTATTGAACGTGAAAAACAAGCATGGATACAAAAAGGATTAGACGAAGTTAAGGCTACCAAGCTAGCGGAAGAACAAAAAGCACAAGCAATTCGTGAAACAGCGTTAAACGCCATACAGCAACATAGAGACTATATTGAAATGTTGCGAGCGGCCATGAATGGTGGAGTAGCAACAACGTCAACTATAGCGCGTAGTGGGGCAAAAATAATTGACACATATGGTGATGGTCAAGATGCACTTTCAGCGGCTAGACAACAAATACTGGCCAAAGAACGTGAGAAAATAGGAATTAAACCAGGTGATACATTTAGTCCAGAACTTATGAATGAAACGGATCAATCATTGAAATGGGTGCATGATAACCTTATTCCTGGAATGACTAGTGATTCGCAACAGGGAACAAGAGATATAGAACGAGCCTCTATGGATATAACAAATAAATCAATGTATGGGAGCGGAAGTATTCGTTTTAATTTTGATAGTAACACCAGCGGGGAAATAGAAAATGTAAAAGCACAAGTATCGACTTTATCTGATACGTTTGCAGCTGTCGGGCAAGATTCTGCAACAAAATTCTTTCAGCCGTTTCATGAGCAATTAACAAATCTTGTAGGAAATATTGACGCATCAGCAAACAAGTCAGGGGATCAACAAACGATAAATAATATTGCACCAACTGTAACCGTCAATATTAATAATCCACAGGTACAAAGTAACATGGATATAACGTCACTGGCAGATCAGGTTGCAGACAAGATTACACCGGCAATTAAGCAGGCTATAGGGGGCGATCAAAATAGCTATTAGTATTGGATCAGCAAAATCTTTTTCACGTCCAACCGGATGGACAACGACCCCCGATGATCGTCAAACAAAGATCGAAATTATCGGGGGTGTTTACGTTCAAGATTATGGCGTTATCGATGCAGGTGAAACGATCGGCTGCACGGCTGTGTTTGATGAGAGAAATTGGGAACTTGTCAAACAGTACTGGACGACGAGAACTTTGGTGCCGGTAGCCGATGAACCAGAAAAATCAAACGAAGTCAGAACACCTTACGGAAATCGCCGGGTCGTTATAAAGTCGTATTCACCAGTTGACCGATTTAGAACAAAAATAAGCGCAACTCTTGAATTTTGGGCAGTATAGGAGGAAATAAGCATGTATATGCACATCTATTGCAACAATCCAACAGCGGGCGGGACAGATGGTACACAGATATCAGAAGGAACCGGCTTGCTGTCACCTCTGACAATAGGACCATTAAACGCGACAGAAAATGAAGAATCAGCAGCCATAAAACTAGCTGTTCGCTGTGAAACTGGCTATCAAACAGGAGCCGAAACGATTGTTACACCAACTGGGGCAACAAAAATAATGTGGGCATTAGCCTTAGACAATGGCGGTGTACCTGGAACTTTTGGGGCATATGGGGCGGCTTTGACTTTGCCAAGTGGTATCACCGCAACCAATACGCTGTTTTGGGTTAAAGCAAAATCCGTAAATACAGAAAGTCCTGCAAATGATACGACAGTAAGTCTTTACACGACCTGTGCGGCAATTGTAACGACATCGTGAGGTGATTATAGATGCTTGAAACATTTGATGAAGAATCACTTGCTTTAACTTTTACGGGCGATTGGGCATTATCAACAAAAAGTCCTCATTCAGGAAAGAATTGTTATAAAAGTGCAGTCCTTTCCATGGGGCAGAAAAGTAGCACGGAAATAACCTATACCCCGGGAGTAAATGGGGCACTTCTTTGGTTTTACGGTCGGATTAGTATCGCAGCGGATGACAAAGTACGTTTTTATCTGGATGGAACTCAATGGGGAGATATACAATCGGGAGAACAACCATGGCAGCCCTATACAGTTGAACTTAAAGCAGGTACAACGCATACGTTTAAATGGGAATATACCAAAGTAGGTAATAATTCATTAGGTGATAACGCCTTATACATTGATGATATCCATATTGAAGAATTTATGACAGGGGATTTTCTGGTTGATACAAAACGAATCGTAAAATTAGCATCAGCCGAATTTAATACGGATACAAAAAGAACCGTCGATGCATCCGTTCTTTTTTCATCAGAAACGAAACGTATAATAGCAAAAAAATTTGAGTTTTCAGCTGAAACAAAGCGCATCACGGCAACGGTTCTTGGCGGAACAACTTTAATTAGTATTTCAATAGAAGCAAAAACGCTTAGTGATACATTTTCCATCGAAACCGTAAAACCATTGAATATAGGAGCTGCCGTTAGAGGAACATTGCTGGGATATGACTACCAGTTTTTAGTTGAGCAGACAGATCAAACAGAAGATATACAGAAAATTACAGGAATGTATAACATGGATTTACTGCTTTTTACACCGCTAACGACCAATAAAGTCGATACAAATAGTGCCGAACGTGAAATAAAACAAGTAGCAACGGCAATCGGATTATCCGCGAGTGTAAACATTGATGACTTTAATCCGTCAACGAATCTTTCAACTGTTGGCGCAACCTATAAAAATATTGTTAGTTCGCTTTTTGGCTGGACCTCATCCTTGCCACAACGACAGGTGAATGTGTTTATTCGCGCCAATACACTCTATGCAATCCAGCGAGGAAAAGAATCCGGTACCGTAGAGATAGGGGGGAAACATACGCGTCCACATATCACTCGAAAAATAATCCGGTCGATGTGGGCAGGAACGGCGGGTTCAAAAAGCGTCAGTACAAGCGTTGTAATTTCACCAATCCCCTTTACAGGAAGCATACAGTTTGGTGATCAAACTGCATCCTATGCAGGGGGATTGCTCGTGAGCGAAGCACATGCCGGAACCATAACCTCCTATTCATATAGTAATCAATATATTTCGCATAAATCCACAATAAGTCCTAAAGCTAAAATTGAAACAGATTATGATTATGGCGGAACGGGTAGTGGATATACCCTTGCTGTTGAAACAGAGACAACAACGACACTCGATGATTCCGGGTCTGTTTCTGGAACAAGCGTAAAAGTTACCAGACACGTACCAATCGGAAATGATTGGTGGGGAACATCCGTAGAAGAAGATGGAGAACCGACAGGGGCAAGTATATCAAAGGGAAAACCAGGCGGTAAGACGAGCCTGTATTGTATTGATGCATCCAATCGAAGTTTAGGAAGTACCTATAATGATGGCAATGATGATGGAACCGGTCTGAATGGTAATTCATTGATTGATACAAATTTTCCAGTTTCAGATCTTACCACATTGCGAAAATTGACGGCAGCCATTGAATGGTTAAACGGGAAAATAGAGGAACATGTCGCAATGGATGTTTACGAACAGGAAAAAATCGACTTTGATAAAACGATAACCTATGCGGGAAATATCTATTATCTTGAAAAAAACACAATAACGCAAACGCCAAAAGAAATAAAACAATCAATTGAAATCGTGAGGTGGTACTGATGAACGGTGTACAAGGGTTAGCAAACTATATCGCAGATACAGTTACTAGCTTAAAAAATAAGCAAAGTGGTGTTGTATCAGGTAAAATGTGCGGAACATCCACTGTGTTGATTGGAGGAACTTACTATCCGGTTTCAGTAGCTGTCGATGTTCCGGCCGCAGATGGGGATTATGTTTGTTGTATGTTAAACGAAGCAAAAACAGTAGCCGTGGTGGTGGGAGCATGAACTGGACAAAAATTACGCAGATTATCGGCAGTATGTTGATAACCGCTGACGGGAATGCAATATATCCAATAGGAGACCGAATTTTTAATGTCGGTGATTATGTTTGGTCAGACGGAAAAGTGGCGTTCGGTCATGAAACAGGCGGTGGCGGGATTGTCGCAACGACGATGGCTAAAATACCGATCCTAAGCTATATAGATGGTAAATATACAATTGGAACAATGCATCACACATATCAGCCGCATAACAATTATGAGGCTGAGTTACTTCTAGGCTGTGTATTTGTAAATGATGAAAATAACGCATTTTTCCTAAGATTAAAAGAATATGAAGGAAATGTTAATCCAAACTTGAGTGTCACTGGAAAAGTGAAAGCATATAACATGCTGACGGGTAAGACAATCTTTGATGTAGTAGGTGTGATGGTAGTAGATGCAAATATAGCAGATGATGGAGATTTATTAGCACTTATTGTTGATGTGAACTTTGGTGCACTCTTAGAAGTTTGGTATCCAAGTCCTATGCAACCTCAATTTAACGATGTGAATGTTAAAATCTATAAAAATAGTGATGTTATTTTTGATTTTGCCGCAGTAATGCATGATATTTTTGTAAAAGCAAGCGCGATCGTAACCGCTATGTATACACCCCATGACCAAGGCGGCAATGCATCGTATATGTCGGCAAATACAAAAATACATAATGCTGTCATAAATAAAGATGGAAGTTGTAAGGCAACGGTGATTTCAGATTGTTATGTTCAATTAACGACTGTAATCAATGGGATTGGGTATACTACTGGTGTGAATGTATCTGCGTTTTGGGAAGTAGACATTTCAGTCGATGGACAGTACAGCCTTGAGCAACAAACAGATCAAATCAAAGCCCAGCTAAATGATGGATATTATTTTACAGGTATAATAGATGGATTTAATTCAAATGTGTATAAACCATTCGACGTATATGACAGCAATGATGAACCGATTACAACGATCAATCCATTGTCATCCGTATATAACGGACATATTTGGGGCGATGTTGGTTTCAATATAGCCTGTATTACGAAAATACAAGAAGGATATCTGATACATCTACGATCTAGATTTGATATTTTAAATGCTTTTGCGAATGCTAATATGACAGCAAATAATGTGATTCTATTGGTAACAAAGGATAAACAGGTAACTATACTTAAACCGGATTATGGATTCAATATGAGATTTGCAAAAATGTCATCGAGTAAAATAAACATACTTAAATCAAATCTGCAAAACATACTTAAAGGAGATGATTAAAATAGCAAATGAACAAAATTTTGAAATCAGACAAGGTGAAACATGGTCGCTAGGCATGACTATATTGGGGTCGGATGGCATAACGCCACAAGATCTGACGGGTGCAACTATTACCGGAGCTGTCAGGGAAAAGCCGGGTGCTGATAAAGTGGCAGTCATGGATTGCTCTATTGCAGATGCCACCGCCGGAGCTATTGCAATTAGCATGGCGGATGAAGTGACAGCCAAAATACCAGCAGCAACTTCCTATGATAAATCAAAGACATATTACTATGATATAAAAATGGAACGGAAGGACGGTGTGGGGATTTATTTACTAACTGGTACCATAATCATTTGGGGTGGTGTGCAGATTGGGTAATAATGAAATAACGGTAGTTCTTAGAGAAAATGTTGTTGAAAAAATTATAGTTAATACCGGAACACCTGGTCCGAAAGGTGATAAAGGCGAAAAAGGAGATCAAGGGATACAAGGTCCAGTTGGCGATAAAGGTGAAACTGGATTGACAGGACAAAAGGGTGATATTGGACCGCAAGGAGAGGCTGGGGCACAAGGTCCGAAGGGGGACAAAGGAGATACAGGCGCACAAGGCATACCGGGCGAAAAGGGCGAAACTGGATTGTCCGGGCAAAAAGGCGATACCGGACTGCAAGGAGAGACTGGCGTGCAAGGTCCAAAAGGTGATAAAGGCGATGTTGGGGCAGCCGGTGCGACTGCACTAAGCGGATTGACTGATGTTATAGAAACAAATTTGGCACAGGAAGATATATTAATTTATGATGCGACAGCTGGCAAGTGGACAAACTCACCCATATTAAACGATTTGCAAACGGCATTAAATACAATTAATGGGGTGAGCGAATGAGTATTGCTGATAGCCTCATATCACTTAAAAATACAAAAGCGGCAATAAAGGCTGCAATTATCGCAAAAGGGGTAGCCGTAGCCGATACAGATGCTTTTGCCACTTATCCTAGTAAAATAGGGAAAATTACTTCGGGCGGCGGTGGATCAAACGATATAAATACTCCGACAATTGTCCAGCACGGTATGTCTATAGGACAAGATATACCTGTAACGTTAGCCACTGCACCAACAGTTGGCAATATTTTATTGGCTTTTATAGGTCACTGGAATAACGGATTCACGCCAAATACTGGCTGGTATGTCATAGCGCAAAATAGTTCGGCTCAGAAAGATATTGCTTGCATATGCGCCAAGATAGTTACAGCAGCAGATACGATTAATGTTACTCCGCAAGGCAACATCAATGGTCCTTTAGCTGTATTTGAATTATCTGGTCTTTCTATAGGTGCTGTTATAGATTCATATGTATTGGCACAAGATGTAACAACACAAGCTGTATCAGGTTCATGGAACACTGTTTTGTCTAATGCTGGATTAAAAAGCACCAAAAATTCAGGTCTTATCATAGGCATGTTCTCATTTTATAGCGGCACAACTAAACCTACGCTGTCGGGAGATAATATACAAGAAGTCGATAGCCTAATTACTTATAGTCGATCTGCAATTTCTTTCAAAGACGTGTATACAAGTCAAATGTCCATTGCACTCACTGCAACAACAGCTGACACTGGAGCAGTCGGATTAATGACAGGCATTGCTATCCCTGATATATCAATATAAGGCAGACTTTATGGGTAGTTAAATTACTTTTAAATATATTTATTCGCAAGTTAGGAAGCGAGGAGGCGGGGAATGGGAGGGAATGATCCATTCGTAAAAGAATGGCAAAAATCCACACAGGAAATATTGAGCCGATTGGGGCGGATTGAGGGGATGCAGGAAATTGTTTTTAAACAGTGTGAACCAAGGCGCGAAAAGCTTGATGATGTAGAAACAATTGCAACACAAGCCATGGAGTCAACAAAAGCGGCACATCACCGTATTGATGGAATGCAAATGGATCGAGCTGAATTAAAAAAAGATTTAACTGAATTAAAAAAAGATCTAAAGGAATCAATAAAAGAAGAAGTAGCCGGAGTTTACCGAACCGCAATTATCATTGGCGGGGTGGTAAGCTTTTTTGTTGGCATAATGATGAGGGTAGTGATGAAGTAAATGAAAGAAAAAATATTGATATTGGCGGAATGGGTGCAAGCTTACTGGCTTGCGCTTATTTGTTTTCTCACGATCATTTGGTGTTTGTTTCTGTTTTTGCTTGCCGGTACCTGGTGGATAGCTTTTTTGCTCAATGGCCTATATGGTTACAAGTTTGAATTAAATTCTTGTTGGCAGGGCGTGACCGTTGCCGGTGTTGCACTTGGCTCTATTTTTGCGTTAGCGAAAGCTGCCTGGACAAAATATGATACCGATAGCAAAAGCAATTCAGCAGAGCAGCAAATGCCAGATTACGTAAACTTTTTAAAGAAATGAGGTGAGTTACATGATGAAATATGTAGGTTTTTATTTTTTGGCGTTAGGCCGGGCAGCTGAAGGGGAAATCGCTATTAACTGGCCCAATGTAGTATTTTTCGCAATAGCACTGGCGATTGGCTTCATTGCAGGAAAAATAGTTTAAAACGAATCTTCATTAGAATTAAAAAAACAAAAGGAGTTGTATGGAATATGAAACGAGTTACCTTAATTCAAGCAGAAAGATCGGGTGTTTTTGTTCTTCCCGATAATTTGGAATTCGACCAAGTAACTGGGTTATATGCCGATGATTGCACATTGAGTAAATATAATTATAGGGTGCTTGATGATAACAAGTCCGTGGACATTGAATCATATCATCCATGGAAAAATAAAAATGAAGTTATTACAGCAGATGTAAAGGACGTGGAAGCATGAAAGGGATTGATGTATCAGAAAATAATGGTGTCGTAGATTGGCAAGCGGTTGCGGATTCCGGTGTTGAATTTGTAATGGTTAGATCGTCTTACGGTTCTAACACAAAAGATTCTATGTTTGATGCCAATGTAGAAGGTGCTCATAACGTTGGTCTACAGGTTGGTGCATATCATTATTCGTATGCGTTAACTGAACAAGGTGCTATCAACGAAGCGTTATTCTGTAAGAAAGTTATAGAAGAGTCGGGGGTAGCATTGGAATTACCGATTTTCTTCGACATGGAAGATGCTGATGGTTATAAGAATCGCCAAGGGTTTTCGTTTGAACCGCAATTGATTACCGATATGTGCAAAGCTTTTATTGACAATATTGGTTTAAACTGTGGTGTATATGCTTCATTGTCTTGGCTGCAAGGCAGTATTGATTGGCAAAGCCTTGATTGCGCTGTATGGTCAGCGGATTGGGTAGATGTTGGCGAAAAGGATGAACATGGTAGTATTCTCGCGTGGCGGGAAGAGATGCAAAATGTTGATGTGGAAAATATTCCGGGAACAGATACAATCAAGGGGTATTTGTGGCAAATCAGCAATCGCATTGTTATTGGCGATAAGGAATTTGATGCCAATATTTTGTATTAATCCACGGTAGAAACACAAACTCAGCAAATAATAGAGTGGATCAAGACAATGAACTCCCTTATTTGCTGATTTTGTACACTATAAAAAGACAAGGGAGAGATTAACGTGAAAGAAGAAGTTCAAAACGATATAACAAAAATAGAGGCATCTATTGCACAAATGCAAGCCTCTGGTGCAGATTTATTCTCAGAAGAAATTAAAAACCTGCAGATCAAAATAGCAAATGCAAAAGCCGAAGCCGAAGCAGCAATCGATACGGTGCAAATAACAGATGAAGCAACGCAGGAAACGGCAACTGTTGGCACGGAACAAACTGATTTAGAAAAAATGAAAACAGCTATTGGTGTACTAGAGTCTGCCGGCAAAGATTTATTTAGTGATGCAATTAAAGTAATTCAGACAAAAATTGATGCGGCAGAAGTTGCTGTAAACAGTGAAGTGGAAAAAGCCGAAACCGTAGAAGAAAACTTTGTACAAAAGTACGGGGTTAATACAGCACGTGCGATGGAGATTATTCTCTTGCTTGTGATTCTATATAAATTGTTTTAAGGAGCTGAGGAATTTGAATAAAATTAAAGAATTTGTGCAAAAATATAAAGTGCCGATTATAGTCGGAATTATTATTATTTTGCTTGTTGGGGTATATTTTGCGGGCAAACATAGTGCTGTACAAACAGCAGAAGAAGAAAAACCCGTTGAAATATCGCAAGACATCCTCGATAATACAAATGCATTAGAAAATAAACTGAAGATATCCGAAGAAAACGCAAAACTTTTACAAACAGAGCTAGAAAAAATACAGGCGGATAAAACAACTCCGATTGCCAATTATTACGTGACAGCGCCGACGGTTGAAAAAGCTGCAACGATTGTTGAAAAGCAAATTGCAGATAATGATCCTACATTGCCACCGGCAGCCTTAGAAAAAACGGATCGAACCGTTGTTACAGCTATTACAAAAGATGCGGCAGGAAAAGAACTGGCACTAGATCAGCAAAAGGTCGATGTTTACAAGATCAATCTAAGAAAAGATCATCGAATCAAAGTTGGTGCAACGGTTCTGGACGATAAAATTTATGAAACAGTTGGTTATGAGCAAAACAGAATTGAAGCACTGGCACAATTACAAGGCAAAGATTTAAAAGGCGCGACCGTAACATGGACGGCTGTACAGTGGTAAAAATATAGGTGGTAAAAATATAGAATGACAAAAGGGCGGCACTGATACAAAATTGCATCGGTGCCGCCTTTTTTTATTTAGGCGATTTTTTGTTTTGTGCAGGATTTTTACTAGTTATATAAGTATTACAAAGATTAAAACTAAAATTAGGAGGTTTTTATGGATATTAGTGAACGGGGGAGTGCTTTAGGAGCCGCTGGTGTGATGGCTGGAGCTTGTAAACAAGATATAAATGAAGTGCACGTATGTTTTTTTAATTGTTATGAGAAAAACTTAGTCAATATAACATGTTATTTAGGTTTCATAATTAATAGTATATAATAAAATTATTTATAAATTTAATTAATAAGACAGGTTAAGCAGTTAATGAAGCGCGTGGTATTCCAATGTAAAATTCTATAGGAAATGTTTGAGTATCGGTGGTACCGCTCCAGGCGCACCAAAAATATGAATATCGATGCCTACATATTCACAATTACAAGCATAGATATATTATAAGTATGATAAAATGATCCAATAGAGATTTTTCTATTGGGTCTTTTTGTTTTTAAGATGTATATATTTAGTTCCTAATGAAGTTGGTGTCCTGTCCACTGATTGGCAATGTCAAACACCTTGGGGATGACATTGCCAATCAGTGGAAAGTACGCGTACAACCAAGATACGAAAAATTAAACGTTATGATGTTAAAGTTGTTTGGAAAATCTTAAACAACTACTGGTTGATTTTTATGTAAAAATTTCAAATAATGTTTGTTGGACATTCTATATATTTAGGCATAGAATTATTTTTGACAGTACTGTTAATTAAGATTAAGGATGATGTTTTATGTTAAATAATATAGAATTTGGAAAAAGAATTGCGTTATTGAGAAAAAATAAAAATTACACGCAAGAAAAAATGAGTTCCTTTTTAAATGTTACGCCACAAGCAATTTCTAAGTGGGAAAATGGTGATTCATTGCCAGATACAGGGATATTACCATTGTTGGCACAAGTATTAGAAGTATCTATAGATTATTTGTTAGTTGGCGAGATCCTGTTAAAAAAGACAAGCCCTTATGATAATCAATATCAAAAAGAAACTTATTATTGGGGGAAGGAGCCGTCTTTACTAGCAAAACAAATCATAAAATTAGTTGAGGGTATTCCAAACAAAAGGCTGTTAGACGTTGGAAGTGGCGAAGGTCGTGATGCAATATATTTTGCAAAAAATGGATTTCAAGTTGATGCGTTAGAAATATCTGAACCTGGTATAGAAAAAATACGGAAATATAGTGAAGAAAATAACTGTAATGTTAATATTTTGCATGAGAATATGATTAATTACGAATTGAAAAAAGCATATAATGTTATTTATTCCAGTGGAAGCTTGCAATTTTTACCACTTGATCAAAGAAAAGATCATTTTGAAAACTATAAGAAACATACTGCTGTCGGAGGAGTTAATGCGCATTGGGT
>Ga0302210_10000453_pt1 | contig 18761 bp, 14 predicted proteins | sample II_Fen_E3_2_FD_198793 | JGI IMG/M metagenome (GOLD analysis project Ga0302210, IMG submission 198793) | Peat permafrost microbial communities from Stordalen Mire near Abisko, Sweden - II_Fen_E3_2 | ecosystem: Environmental > Terrestrial > Soil > Wetlands > Permafrost | place: Sweden: Abisko... | reverse complement strand
TTAAAAACGATAGAATATCTTTTGTAGAGAAAATAAACCAAATTAGAACTGTTCATCAAACTTTTACTTATTTTGAACATACTTATCTTGAAATAGATAAAGTAGCTAATTTAAAGTCGTGTGTTGAAAATATTGAATTTCTAAAAGATTCAACAAATAAGTGGTACAGCAGAATTGAAAATATAAAGTTGCGTTATTTTAATCGGTTTTGTTCTGCTGATTTACATTCGGAATACTCGGATTTTAAGTCGCAGATTGAAAATGCTGAAAATCGCTTTGATGCTATAATTTCGGAGATAAATGATACTAAAATCTTCGAACCCGAAATCACCAAATGCAAAAAACACAATAAAAAGATTTCGTTATTAGATAATCTGATTTTAAAATATCAGATTCTAAATGAGAATCTCCACATTGTTAGAGAGTATTTCGAATGGCGAAAATTCTACATAGAACTAACATACCTACATAGAGTAGTAGTGACATCTTTAATTGAAATAAACAGCGAAAATTGGATTCTACAGTTCGAAAGTTGGTATTTCTACTGGTTATTAGCACTAAATGAAAATAAGAATTTACCTAAAAATGACGATTTAATAAAAGAAATAGTGCAATATAAATCTGACTTAAAAGACACACAGAAAAGTAACATAGTAAATCATTGGGCAAAAAAACAATTTTATGCAGCTCGAAAAGCACAAAATAATGGTATAAATATAGTTAGACTGTATAACAAAAGAGGCTCGCGTGGTGTAAAACGAAATTCTTTGAGAAAAATCATCAGAAGCGATTTTAATTTGTTTACAAGTTTTTATCCGGTTCTTCTTGTTAGTCCAAGTGTTTGTAGCTCCATCATTCCACTGAAAGAAGGAGTTTTTGATGTTGTTATTTTTGATGAAGCTAGTCAATTGCGAATTGAGGATACATTTCCGGCTTTACTGAGAGGAAAAATTAAAATAATTTCAGGAGATAGCCAGCAAATGCCCCCTTCAAATTTCTTTCAGGGTGGGAATGCTATTCTGGCACCAACTGATGAAGACTCCGACGATGAAAACAATTTTCAATCAGAGAGTTCAAGAAAAAAACAAAATCTGGATTTAGCGGATAGCGAATCATTGTTGGTATATGCTGAAAATTGTAACTATGAGGCTTCATTTTTAAAAATTCACTATCGTTCACAGCATCCTTATTTGATTGATTTTTCAAATCATGCATTTTATGGTAAACGATTAATTCCAATGCCGGCAAAGCATGAATATAAACCAATCGAATTTATTCAGGTAGCCGGCACGTATGAAGATTCCGTAAATCTTGATGAAGCAAAGCAGGTTATTGATATTTTAATGAATAAAATTAAACCTCTGGCTAGTGGAAAGTATCCATCGGTAGGTGTTGCTACATTCAACTTATATCAGAGGAATTTAATTTTGGAAGAAATTACAAAAGTACGGCAAGATCCTGAAGTCGACAAAAAGCTTTCGGTGTATGACTCAGACTTGTTTGTAAAGAACCTGGAAAATATTCAAGGCGATGAACGAGATATTATTATTCTGTCTACGACTTTCGGTAAAAGAAAAGATGGTAGTTTCAAACAACAATTTGGACCTATTTTACAACAAAATGGGTATAAACTTTTGAATGTAATAATTACCCGTGCGAAACTTAAAATGTTTGTTTGTACATCAATACCAGATGAAAAAATAAATGAATATTCAACTTTACTCAGAGAATCTAAAAATACGGGGCGCGCTATATTTTATGCTTACTTGGCCTATACAAAAGCTGTTAGTGGAAAAAACATAGAAGTTCAGGAAGAAATTCTTAAACTTCTATATGAAAATTGTGAATCAAGGGAATATGATAATGAATATAATTTAGGTTCAGAATCACCCTTTGAAGAAGAAGTGTTCAATAGATTGTCAGCTATTATTGGTGAGCAAAGAATTCAGCAACAATACAAAATAGGTGGGTTCAGAATTGATTTAGTGATAAAATCTAAAATAACACAGAAGCCAATTATAGCGATTGAATGTGATGGAACTGAATTTCATAGTAGCAATGAAGCCTATGCCTGGGATATTTTCAGAGAAAGTGTTATAACACCCTACGGTTTTGAGTTTTATAGAATATGGTCAACAAATTGGTGGTATTCCGAAGAAAAAGAATTAAAAACTCTTGTTGAATTTATCGAGCGAATAGATAGAGAAGAACAGGAAAAAATATAAACTTCAGAGAGTGAGACAAAAATTATAGGAGTAATCCAATAATACTCTCGATTGTTAACCAATAAATTCTAGTTTTCATGAAAAAAATCAATATTATTTTTGTACTTATTTTTGTTTCTACAGTATGTTTCGCTCAAAAACAGGAAATAAAACTTCCGCTTACTTTTCATAACGAATTAAGTATTCATTCTGATAAATATGCTGTTTTAGAGCACACTCAAGAGTTATCAGACACTTCTCAAATAGCTAAAGGTTGTAGAGACCTGACAAATTTGAGAATAGGAAGAATAAGTATTTATCAAGAAGGTATAAATACTGGTTGGGACAGGTCTTTTAGAAGCTCTTTTCGATATGTTTTCGGGACAGATAAAAAAGGAAAAGAGCAATTAATCATTGATAAAAACAACAATTCCAATTTCAGTGATGATACAGTTTTTGTTGCTGATTCTGTAGACAGAAACACTAAAATATCAGCAGATAAATGGAGCAAAGTAAGCGTTGAGTATGATTGTGCGGAACAGGGTAAAAAAGTAAAACAATCTATAAATGTACATATTGTTTATAATCGTCAGGCCAAATTATACTTTTATACTTTTGCTCAACACGCAACAGCAATTTTGAATGGAAAAAAGCTTGAAATTGTTCCTTCCAGTGATTTGTCTTATTTGACTTTTGAAGTGTTCAACGATTCGAGTTCTACCTCGGAAGGTATTACTTCGAATAAATATCTGAAGAACAATGATAAAATCTATCGTATAAAAGATTTAGATATAAATGAGAATGTGCTTATTCTTGAAAAAGAAGATCGTCCGTTTTCAAAAATAGAATCGGCACAAATAGGGTTCAGGGTTCCTGCATTTACAGCAATCGATTTGATAACGAAAGAAACTGTTTCGCTAGAAAAATATAGAGGAAAATATGTATTTCTTGATTTATGGACAATTTGGTGTGGTCCTTGTTTAGCTGAGATGCCAAATATAAAGAAAGTTTATGACGAAATAGACCACTCGAAAATTGAATTTATTGGTATTGTTGGGAAGGACAAACCAGAAGAAATAAATAAGATAATCAACACTATAGGCATTAACTGGAAATTAGTTGAAGCTAATTCTGAAAATTTCATTTTCAATAAATACAAAATTCGCGCATTTCCTACTACCTTACTTATTGATCCCAATGGGATAGTTATCAAAAGTGATTTTAGAGCCGAACAGTTGAAACAGTTTATTGATAATAATTTTAAAGATTTAGTTGAAAACTAAAAAGCCAAGAGTTCAGAATTAAAGAATAAACAGGATAAGAGTTTGAATACTGTATATTTACATTCAGATAGTTTTCTGCATTATTAGAAAAAACAAACAATGAAAAGAATAGCTACGACAATTGTAACCCTGGCTTTAATGCTAACAGCTTTTGGGCAAACAAAAACAGCCGACGACTATGGGTTTACCCATTTGCAGTTCGACTACAAATCGGACAAAATTGACATTCTGATAAAATCGAAAAAAGGAGAAGAAAACAAACGGAAACCTTTGTTCTTCTTTTGTCAGGGTAGTTTACCTCGGCCTTTGATAATGTATGACGAACATGGTATGTATCGGGTTTTTCCATTTGTCCCCGATAGTTTTGTTACCAAGTATCATTTAGTGATAGTTGGTAAACCGTATATTCCATTAGTGAGAGATGTAAAAACGCTGAACTCCAACTTTTGTTATGTTGACAGTGCCGGAAACTATCCCAAAGAATATTCCGACAGAAATCTTCTGGGTTATTATGTTGACCGAAATATTGAAATTATTAAGTTTTTACAAAAGCAGAAATGGGTTTCAACAAGGAAACTTGTTTTGGCGGGACATTCGGAAGGGAGTACAGTTGCAGCAAAAATGGCTGTTCGCTCACATCTGGTTACCCATTTGATTTATTCAAGTGGAAATCCTATGGGCCGTATTATGTCAATCGTACAACAAAGCAGAGCAGACGAAACAGATAGTTTACAATCGGGTGAACAAACCATTGAGTATTGGCGAAATGTAGTCAGCAATAAAACGAATATGGATGCTACACGTGGCGACGCTTATAAAGCAACATACGGATTTTCTGCTCCGCCCATTGAGTATTTGGAAAAACTGAAAATCCCGGTACTTATTTGTTATGGCACAAAAGATTGGTGTGCCCCGTTTGTCGACTTTATGAGAGTAGATTGTATTCGAAAAGGAAAATTGAACTTTCAGTTCAATCCCTATATAGGAACCGAACATAATTATTATCCACTTACAAAAGAGAACAAACCCAATTACGATATCAACAACTGGGATAAAGTGGCTAAGAACTGGCTTAATTGGTTAGGCAAAAAATAATTCCCGCTTAGCTTATTTCCTCAGAAGAGCATGCAAGAGCTAATATTTTACCTGTAAATGTGATTGTATTGAGAAGTAGGAGTGATGCCTGAATGTAACCCGGTGATGGAAGGTATCAGCATGAACCGATGCTTAGATGGGGTATCTACAACACGCAGTTTATTGAATAGACCCTCATAAATGGTTATGAAAATGATTTTCATCATGATTAATGCTCCATTAATGGTCATGAAAATCGTTTTCATCATGATTAATGCTCCATTAATGGTCAGGGAAATGATTTTCATCATGATTAATGCTCCATTAATGGTCAGGAAAATGATTTTCATCATGATTAATACTCCATTAATGGTCAGGAAAATGATTTTCATCATGATTAATGCTCCATTAATGGTTAGGAAAATGGTTTTCATCATGATTAATACTCCATTAATAGTTCGGAAAACGTTTCGACAGTAGCACTTTAAAAAAGAGATTAGAAATCGGATAGTATTACCGATAAAACAAGTTCGTCATTTACCCTCATTTTTTGTATTTCTCTATCTCTTTCGCTCATTTACTCCCCCCTGGAATTTCTTTTATACAATCTGAAATAAAAGGAGCTGTTTTGTAGTTATATAATCGTAATTGCGTAAACTATTTTGTGCATTAAATGTCTATATAATCACAGATACGAACTCTATAATATGTCCTCTATTTTCAACACTCTTTATTTTCACTCTCATTCCGGTTTATTTTATGAAAGAGTAAACTCCTTATTGACTCCGATTAAAGATAAAAGCCGAATTATAAGCTTATCATTTTTTGGAGCATCTACCGAAAATACATATCCTGAGGAGTTGAATGAAATAAAAAAGATTGTTGCCGAGGTCTTTAATGGTAAATCTCCCCTGCTAAGCTATATTATCCAATCGCAGCGCAATGCTGATGAAATGTCGGTAGAACTTACTTATATACCTGAAACTATTTCTTCCGAATCAATTGATTTCAGAGTTTTTGGCAATGTGAGATATGCATTGTATACATGTGGCAATATCACTTTTTTAATGACGGAAGGAGTTTGTGGAAAATCATTTTTTGATTCAATAACTACACAAGCCACAGATATATTTGATAAAATAGAATCTGTACTTACTAACGAACAAATTGGTATAAGTGATATTATCCGTCAATGGAATTATATCGGACATATTACCGAAATAGAAGAGGATATTCAAAATTATCAGGCGCTTAATAATGCACGGGCACAGTTTTATGAAAAAGTAAAATGGAATGATGGTTTTCCGGCTGCCACCGGCATAGGTATGGAGTGCAGAGGTTTGATTGTAAGTTTAATGGCAATAACTAATAATAGCAATAAGCAAATTGTATCACTGGATAATCCGCTGCAAACTCCCGCATTTGCCTATTCCGAATCGTTGTTGATTGGGAACCAATCTGAAATTATCCCGAAAGCGCCACCAAAATTTGAAAGAGCTAAAGTAATATCCGGCGATGCCGGTCTGGTTTGTTTTATATCCGGCACAGCTGCTATTCGCGACGAAATGAGTATGACGGAAATGAATGCCGGTTTGCAAACCAATCAAATTATAGAGAATATTTTATATCTTATTTCTTTGGAGAATCTCCATCGACAAGGAGTAGTTGCAGCTAAATCGGATTTGGATATCACTAGCCTACGTGTATATATAAAGAATAAGGAAGATTTTGATGCTGTAAAAGCAGAAGTAGAAAAAGTATGGAATCATTTACAGATTATTTATTTACGGGCCGATATTTGTAGAAAAGAACTTTTGGTAGAAATAGAGGGTATGGCAACAGGGCCTGAATAACAACTAACACACAAGATATTTCATTAAACGGATAATTGTATGAAAAAAATTCTTCAAATAATTTTTGTAAGTCTGCTTGTAATTCCATTGCATGCTAATGAAATAGACAACTATATCCGTTCTCAAAAGAGCATACAGCAGGTGTGCTCCGACGAAGTATTTATTCGTCGCTCTTTTTTGACGCTTACCGGACGATTGCCTCAAGCAGATCAGGTAGTTGAATTTCTGGGCTCTGTAAATCCTCAAAAGCGAGCCATCCTTATCGACCGGATACTCAATTCGGAAGAATATGTACATTATATGGTCATGCGTTGGGGTGATATCTTACGAATCAAATCAGAATTTCCAAGTAATCTATGGCCCAATGCTGTGCAGGCCTATAACCGCTGGTTGTACGAAAAAATATCCGGGAATACACCTTATAATCAATTTGTCAGTGAATTATTGTTATCGAAAGGAAGTAATTTCCGGGCACCGGCTGTAAACTTTTATCGTGCTTTTCTGAAACGGACACCTGAGAATATTTACAAAAACATTAGTTTATTATTTCTTGGAAGCCGAAAAACCCTGGATGATGGTCAGACTTGTTTTTCGCAAATACGATACAAAAATACCAAGGAGTGGAAAGAAGAAATTGTATATGCAGATGTTCGCGTTCATCCTGCAGTAAGTTCAATAAAAATGTTTGATGGGAGAGGAGTCAGCTTAGCCGAAAACGAGGACTGGCGTGTTCCTTTCGTAACATGGCTTACGGCTAAAGAAAATAAACGTTTTGCCGGAGTGATGGTTAACCGTTTGTGGTTTTGGATAACAGGAAAAGGTATTGTAAATGAACCGGACAATTGGAGTGAAAACAATTTGCCTTCAAATCCTGAATTGATGAATTTTCTGATAAACAGGTTTATTGAGTCGGGTTATGATATGAAATCAATGATACGATTGATACTGAACTCAAAGACATACCAAAGTAAAATGGTACCTGACGGACTATATATTCCGCAACGTTTGCCGGCCGAAGTAATGGTGGATGCACTGGCCGATTTAACCGGAATATCCGATTCGTACAGTAGTCGTGTACCGGAGCCATTTACCTTTTATCCCGAAGGAACCCGATCGGTTGATTTGGGAGATGCTACGGTGTCGAGTTCCGATCTGGAATTATTCGGGCGTGTATCGCGCGATGTTTCATTAGAGAGTCAACGTTCAAATAAAATCACATCAAGGCAATTATTGTACTTAACTAATTCGGTGGAACTGGAAGGGCGAATACGAAAAAGTGAAAGGCTAAATCAGATTTGTACACAAAATAAAGATGTTGAAAGCATTTGCAAAGCTATTTCACTAATGGCATTATCCCGCTATCCAACAAAACAGGAAATAGCACTTTTCAAAACCTATGCCGAAAAAAATAATTTGAAATTACGTGATTTGGCTACTGATATTCTGTGGACTTTTATAAACAGTACCGAATTTTTGTATAATCATTGAATTTAGGGTATGAAACGAGCATTTAAACAGACTCTAAAGAAGATCCTATCCATTGCGAAGCTTGTCCCGATATATCGGGATTCCCATGCGACAACTATTTAAAAACATAAAAACGAACGCATGAAAAATATAATAACAATTCTCGTTCTTTTAGCTTTCTCATTCGGAATGGAAGCCCAACATGCAAAGTCGGTTATTCTGATTTATCTGGATGGAGGTCCATCTCAAACCGATACGTTTGATCCTAAACCGGGAGCTTCCCGCGATATTTCCGGAAATTTCAAAGATCCTATTCAGACCAATGTTCCGGGAATAATGATTAGTCAAAAATTACCACTTCTGGCTAAAATGGCGGATAAATACAGTTTAATCCGAAGCATGACCCATGGAATAGGTGGTCACGAAACAGCCCATTATGCTATGATTACGGGTGATTTAAGTGGTGGGGCTATTGTTTATCCATCATACGGTTCGGCTATTTCTTATCTGAAAAAGGATACTTATAAAGGCGTTTTACCTCCTTATATTTCACTTGTGAGTGCTAATAACCGTTTCAATGAAGGTGGATTTCTTGGGAATGATTATAAATCGTTTGATACCAGTGGCGCTCCTGAAAATGCTGTTTTTGAAGTGGATGGATTTGTAAACAAATTTGTAAAGCCGGATATGTTGAAAAGCCGATTAGATTTGCTTTCTGGTTTTGAAAAGTCAAATCAGCTTTTTAAAAATACTGTCAACTCATCGTTACTGGATTCACTTCGACAAAGGAATAATGAATTAATAGTTGGAAAAACAGCGCAGGTTTTCGATTTGTCGACTGAAAGTAAAGAAATGTGTCAACGCTATGGAATGACCCGTGTAGGGCAATCCTGTCTTGAAGCCAGAAAACTGGTTGAGGCAGGTGTACTTTTTATCAATGTGCGCACTACGGGTTGGGATACACATAAAAGTCATTTTGAACGAATGAATATTATGTTACCCGAACTGGATAAAGCATTGTCGGCATTGCTTAGTGATTTGGACGAAAAAGGATTGCTGGATAGCACCATTGTATTGTGTGGCGGCGAATTTGGAAGAACACCCAAAGTGCTGTGGGAAGCACCCTGGAATGGCGGGCGTGGACACTTTAGTCAGGCTTTTTCGTACTTAGTGGCCGGTGGCGGTTTTATTCCCGGAAAAGTGATTGGTGCAACCGATAAAACCGGTGAAAACATAACCGAAAGAAAAGTATACCCTTGCGACCTGATCGGTACAGTTTATTTATTACTGGGCATCGATCCGCAAGGCACTTTACCACATATTTCGGAAGGAAAGTTAGCCCTTTTGCCATCGTTGGGTAAAGTAAACCAAAGTAACGGATTGCTTTATGAATTGATAGATTTGAAAAAATAGTTTTTCAGCATAGCTTACATACTCAATAAACTGCTTTATGCGACATAGAATCATATTTTTGTTTTGTTCCTTTTTTGTGTTTGTATCCCTTACGGCACAAAAACTTTCATTGGGTTATATTTATCCCGCCGGAGGCGAAAAGGGTACTACGGTTGATATTGAAATTGGTGGTTTAAACCTCAGCCGTGCCACAGGGGTGCTAATCAGTGGTACTGGAATAAAAGCTCAGATTATTCCGCCGGATAAAACTGCAGAGAAGGATAAAAAGAAAAACCCGAAAGGAAAATTTGATGATCAGAGCAGCCCACAATTGGCTGATAGAATAAATGTACATGTTGTTATCGACAAACATGCAGCACCGGGCTTACGTGATTTAAGGCTTGAGTCGGAGAGTGGTATTTCTAATAAATTAAATTTTGAAGTGGGACAATATCCGAACTTACTTGAACAAAAAGGTTCTACAGCCGAAAAGCCAAATTATGTAAGTAAACTTCCGGTTACCTTATGCGGGCAGATAATGCCGGGTGAAGTGGACTATTTTTCTTTTGAAGCTTCTAAAGGTATGAATCTGGTGGCTTCGGTTAAGGGGCGTACATTAGTGCCTTATATTGCAGATGCTGTTCCGGGTTGGTTTCAGCCTGTAATTCGGTTGACAAACAGCAAAGGGCAGGAAATAGCCTACAATGATGATTATCGGAATGCGGTTGATCCGGTGATCATAACCAGGATTCCCGAAACCGATACTTACACGCTTGCCATTCATGATGCTATTTATCGTGGGCGCGAGGATTTTAATTACCGGATAGATCTGGGGCAACTACCGCATATAGATTATGCTTATCCCACTGTCGGCAATATTGGCAAAAAGACGAGAGTTACTTTAAAAGGAGTCAATCTGAATTCAAAAACAGAGAGTTATAAACCAACAAAATCTGGTTATGGAACATTGACGGCTTCGGGTGCAAATGGATTTATTTCTAATCCGGTTCCTTTCTTTGGCTTAGAAAAGAATGTCTCATTCAATTTGTCGCCCCCGGACAAAACAGAACTTGGAGCAGAAACAGCTTTATTTGATTCCATTGTTTCTCCTTATCAGGTAAAATTGTATAAAATTCATGCTGAAAAGAATGAGAATATTGCCATTGAAGTGATAGCTCGCAGGCTTGCGTCCATGTTGGATGCCAAAATAACACTCAGGGATGAAAAAGGGAAGGTTTTACTTGTGTCGGATGATGTGGAAGATCCGACACAGGGATTAATGACTTTTCATGCCGATCCTCAATTACAATACAAAGCAAAAGAAGCCGGAAATTATACCATTGAAATAGAGGATGTGTTGGGTAATTATGGTGCTGATTATTATTATCTGATTCAACGAAAGAAAAATATACCAACGTATGAAGTGTTTGTCTCTCCGGCCAATCTCACCATTCCGAAAGGAGGAACGGCAGTACTTCGATTGGATGTAAGTACGAATGAAAAATCTGTTCCGGCATTAGAAATCTCCATCAATGGTTTGCCCGACGATTTTATTGTCAGTAATCAGCAATCACCTCAGGGAAACAGAGTATGGGAAATGTCCATCACCGCACCTCAAAATGCCAAAGAGGAACGGTTATCGCTTGAAGTGCAGACACAAGCCCGTATCAAAGGAAAGGATGAACCGGTAGATAAGCAAACAGCCGAAGCTGCCGATAATATGATGCAGGCATTTTATTATACGCATCATATTCCTGCTGCCGGTTTTGTAGCTGACATTGCTCCGGCAGCTGCATTTTCCATTCATTTATCGAAAGATATAGAATCCCAACTGTCAAAAGCAATACCCATTTCATCAACCGATACTGTAATTGCTCTAAAAATAAATGTCAACCGTGCCGATGGTTTTATTGAACCGATTACGCTTAATCTGAACAAGAAAATAAATCAAATAACCATGAATCCTGTTACAGTTGAACCCAATGAAACGGAGAAAATCATTTATTTGAAAATAAACAGGGAAATACTTAATAAAGTCAAGAAAGCAAGCTTTGAATTTTATATTGTAGGAACTGTAAAAGAAGTTATCGACCAAAAAGGGCAACGTACTTTTCAAAATGCAAAATACAGGGAACAAACCCCTATCTTTATTTTAGAGAAAAACGAATAAGAAATTTTTTATAGCTTATAGACTTCTTATAAATGAGAGGCTGAATAGATTATGCCAATATCTTGGTTCTAATAAAATAAGACAGGTAAAATAACTGCCGCATATAATGAACTATATATAGTATTCGGTCAGATCAACCAATCCGTTTTTCAATGCAAATCTGATCAGTTCCTTACTATTATTTAGTTTCAGTTTTCGGAAAATATTTTTGCGATGGGTATTAATCGTATGGTAGCTTAGATGACGTAATTCTGCAATTTCTTTTGCCGTTTTTCCCTGTGTAAAAAGATGGACCAGTTCTAGTTCGGTAATAGTAAGTAAGTTTTGCGTGACTAAATTTTCTTTTTTGCGGTTACGACTGTCAATAATGATTTGAAGTGCTTTATTGCAATAGTATTTTTTTCCTGTTGCGGTTGCCAGAAGAGCTGTTGCAATTATATCATAATCATCTATCTTCAATACAAAATTAGCCCTACCAAAAGAAGCTGTAAGTGGTAGCAAGAATGTTTCATCAGGAGCGTCACCTACAAAAAGCCAGTTGGATTGAGGAAAACAAGCGGAAAGAACAGTCACTTCATCAATGCTATTAATAGGAAAACTATTAAGATCAACAATTACAGCAGCGGCACTATTTGATAATAATGCGCTGTGTAATTCAAATTTTGTTGTAACTGTCAATATTATTGGTGAATAAACTTGGTCCTGAATAATACACTGCAAACCCAAACGATATAAATCATTACTTTCAGCAATAATAAAAGTAGCTTCATCAATAAATTCTATGTTATTTAGCTCTGTATTTTCGAAGTTTTTAAATCCTTTTTCAAAGTTCATACTGCAGCTTTTTTAATCAATTCAGTCCAATGCTTGTTTCAGATCGGCAATAATATCATCTGCATCTTCCAATCCTATTGAAAAGCGGAAGATCCCTTCTCCTGCAAAATCGTTCCATGAAGCCAATTGCTCCGGTGTGGCAAATTTGAAAGAACTTTCCAGCAGATCGGCACTATTCAGATAGAATATCAATGAACGATGATGTCCCAGTGATACGGCATAATGGATAATCTGTAGTTTTTCGGCAAAGATTTTTGCTTGTTTGTTTCCATTTTCGAGCTGAAAAGTGATCATGCCCGAAAAGTTTTTCATTTGTCGTTTGGCAAGTTCATGTTGTGGATGTGATGGCAAACCTGGATAAATCACCTTTTTCACTTTCGGATGTTGTTCGAGCCAAGCGGCTACTTTCAGTGCATTTTCTTCATGTACCCGCATACGGATTGGTAAGGTCGCAATGCCACGCATAATCAGCCACGCGTTAAACGGGCTGATGACACCTCCTAGCCGAATGGCTGTTTTTTTTCGCAACGGTGTCAACGCTGCTTTGCTTCCCAAAATAGCTCCTCCTAAGGCGTCGCCATGTCCGCCAAGATATTTAGTGAGCGAATGAATCACAAAGTCAGCTCCTAACAGCAAAGGTTTGGTTGCTATCGGCGTGGCAAAGGTAGAATCAACAGCCAGTTTAGCGCCAGCTTGGTGTGCTATACCGGTCACCTCAGCAATATCGGTCAATCTTAGCAAGGGATTGCAAGGTGTTTCTATATAAATCAGTTTGGTGTTTGGTTTGATAGCAGCTTTGATGGCTTCCGGATCAGAAGTATTGACTTTGGTCACTTCGATGTTGAGTTCGGGAATCATTTCATTGGCCATTTCGGTCAAAGCTGCATAGGTTACATCGCTAATCACCAGATGATCGCCGGCTTTCAGCAGATGAAACACCAGAGCCGTGATAGCACCCATTCCACTGGCAAAAGCTATAGCTGTTTCGGCTTGTTCTAAAGCAGCCAGTTTTAGTTCTAATTGATGAATAGTAGGGTTGCCCCAGCGTGTATAAATCCAAGCAGCATCTTCGTCAAGGCTTTCGACAGAGAAACCGGCATCTGCTTCCACCACAAAAGTAGTGGACATATTAATACTTGGAGCCGAAGCTCTGGTGACAGGATCGGGCTCTTCGCCCGCATGAATGGCTTTGGTTTGTTCACCAAGCCCGGAAAAATCTGTTTTGCTCATTATTGTAATTATCTATAATTCTGATGGCAATTTTAAGTTGCCATCAGAATGTTAAAGTCAGGCTAATGCTTGTTCAATGTCCGAGATTAGATCTTCTATATCTTCGATCCCTACGGAAAGGCGGACAAGTGTATCGGTAATTCCAATCTGGTCACGCACTTCTTTGGCTACCGATGCATGAGTCATCAGAGAAGGTAGTTCAATCAATGATTCTACTCCCCCCAAACTCTCGGCTAATGCAAAAACGTTCAGCTTTTCCAGAAATTGTTTTGCATTATCGATAGTACCTTTTATTTCGAAGGAAAGTACTCCTCCAAAACCGGTGGTTTGTGCTTTGGCCAGTTCGTGTTGCGGATGACTTTCAAGTCCCGGATAAATCACCTTACTGACTTTAGAATGCACCGACAAATATTCTGCTATGTGCAGCGCGTTTTGCTGATGTTTTTCTAATCTTACTGCCAACGTTTTTACTCCCCTCAGGGTGAGGTATGAATCGAAAGGTGATAACACAGCCCCTACAGCATTTTGGTGATACTGAATTCGTTCATAGTAAGCCAGATCGTTCACCAATACAGCACCTCCCAGCACATCGCTGTGACCACCGATGTATTTAGTTGAGCTATGTATCACTACGTCAGCACCCAGATCCAATGGCTTTTGAAAATAAGGCGATAGAAAGGTATTATCCACTACCAATACCACTCCGCGTTTATGCGTAATTTGGGAGATGGCTTTAATGTCAGAAAGCTTCAATAGCGGATTTGATGGCGATTCAATCCAAACTAATTTTGTATTCGGCTTAATGGCATTTTCTACCAACGAAGTATCCGTAGCATCTACATAGGATATTTCGAAACCAAAGTTTGAAAACACCTGATTAAACAGCCGTTTAGTACCACCATATAAATCGTCGAAGGCCACAATGTGGTCACCCGGATTGAGTAAGGACAGCAAGACGGTTGATTCGGCTGCCAGGCCGGAGCTAAAAGCCAAACCGTAGTTGGCATTTTCGAGTGCAGCTAACTTTTCTTCCAGCGCTTTTCGGGTTGGGTTTAGTGAACGGGTATATTCATAACCACCTGTGGGTTCCGTTACTTTCTTACGGGCAAAAGTTGTTGAAAGATGGATAGGTACAACTACGTCGCCGGTGGCTCCGTCTCTGAAATCAGGTTCTTCACCTGCATGAATGGCTTTGGTTGCAAAACCGAATGTTTCTCTATTTAAACTCATAATTTGTTCTTTATTTTTTATGTATGTTTGAAAACCTTTTTTATCTGATTAAGCAAATGTTTCTTCCAATTTCAGGCTGTTTATTTCGAATCGCAGATGATTAATGAAATCGATGCGGGTGACTAATCCCATAAAACCTCCATGTCCATTTTCTATAATGGCCACAAGTCCGGCATTCAGTATTTCTACCAATTCATCCCGTTGAGCTGTGTATGGAATAGTAGTCAATTCGGTAGTCATAATTTCGTGCACAGACGTGTCCAGGCTATATTTATGAGAATATAGTGCCAGCAATAAGTCCGATTCGTCAACAATACCAATCACTTTATCTCCCTTCAGCACGGGTAGTTGCGAAACATCATATAATTTAAGTTTTCCGTAAACTGCTTTTAATGTATCGGTAGGTGTTGTGTAAATAATGGCATTGTCTTCGAACCGCCGGGAAATAAAATCACGCAAATCGCCCCATTGTTTGCGTTCGGTGAGACCCTGATCCAGCAACCAATAGTCGTTATACATTTTGGATAGGTATTTGTTGCCACTGTCGCAGGCCAATGTCACTACGCGCTTGGGTTCTGTTTGTTCGCGGCAATATCGAATGGCTGCATTTAGCAAGGTTCCTGTAGATGAGCCGGCCAGAATTCCTTCATTTTTGAGTAAATCCCGTACTGCATCAAAACTTTCTTTATCACTCACGGTATAAGCTTGGTGGGTTAAGGAAAAATCCGCAATAGCCGGAATGAAATCTTCGCCGATACCTTCCACGAGCCATGAACCCGCGTCGGTTCGCAATATGCCTTTGTTGATATAGTCGGCCAGAATGGATCCCTGTGGGTCGGCCAGTACAAATTCTGTGTGGGGCGACACTTTCTTGAAATAGTTCGTAAGTCCTGTAATCGTACCCGATGACCCAACTCCAACGACTACTGCATCCACCTGATGTTCCAGTTGTTCCCATATTTCGGGTGCCGTAGTCGTTTCATGTGCCAGCGGATTGGCCGGATTTTCAAACTGATTGACGTAAAACGCTCCCCGCTCGTTGGCCACCCGAAGAGCATAGTCCTGATAATACTCCGGATGTCCTTTTCCCACATCGGAACGGGTCAATAAAATTTCTACTCCCAATGCCCGCAAGTGGTTTATTTTTTCCTGACTCATCTTGTCGGGGATTACTAATATCAGGTTGTATCCTTTCAGGCGTGCAGCCAGTGCTAAACCAATACCTGTGTTGCCGGCAGTGGCTTCTATCAAGGTATCGCCGGGTTTGATTTTACCTTGTTTTTCGGCTTGTGTTATCATTGACAAACCTACGCGATCTTTTATGGATCCACCCGGATTTTGATTTTCCAGCTTAATAAAAAGCCGGCAAAGTCCGGTGTCGGTATGTGTTAGTTCTACTATCGGAGTATTACCAATAGTTTCCAATATATTTTTTGCTATCATTTTAGTTTAAAATTAGTTGTTATTACTCAACCTTTGCTGAAGGCTAAGCAGCAATGCGTTGTGTTGATATTCTTCTGTGCCGATGAGTTGGAAAATGATTCATCAATCAATTCAACTTTCGGTAAATATCCATTTATTTATGATCCAAATGGAAAAAAATAAATTTGTGAAACCAACGGAATAAAAGCGCTATATTGTTTTGAACTGATTTATCCCTGCTATAGTCGGTTTCACAAACGACAGTTAACAGTGCAACAACAAGCTAATTGATGAACAAACAAAGGACAACTCTGATTGTAAGCATACAAATTGCATACAACTACTAGAGGTTGAATTATAGGGTATTGGAGTAATGAATAGAATTTATCCTTCAAACAGCGGTCATCAAGAAACTTCTTCTTGACATTCGGTATTGATTGGATCATATCAGATTTCATGGGTAATCGTATAATTGAGATACAAAATTCGACAATATATTTAGATAATGAAATACCCTAAAATAAGGATTTTGATACCTATATTTGGGTAGAAAGAAGGAGAATTCATCAATCAAGCTACTTTACCAGCTGTATGCCTTGTCACAGTTCATCCAGTGCCCCTGTGCTTTGAGTATTTGCTCCACAATATCCCGTACACAGCCTTCGCCTCCGTTGCGGGAAGACACATAAGCAGAAATTGCTTTAATTTCGGAAACAGCATCGGCGGGACAAACGGGAAGTCCGACGAACTTCATGACTTCGTAATCGGGAATATCATCGCCCATATACAGTATTTCTGCCGGATCGAGTTTGTATTTGGCAATAAACTCATGTAGTTTTTCAATTTTCACCGATACTCCGGTATAGATATCTGTAAAGCCAAGTCGGGTGTACTGACTTTGAAAGGAATCGGACATTCCACCAGAAATGATGACCAGCAGAATTCCTTTTTGACCAGCTAAATGCAATGAATATCCATCTTTTATATTAATCACCCGTGCCTTCTCGCCATCTGGTAATAAAACCACAGTAGATGTAGATAATACGCCATCTATGTCGAAAACCATTGCTTTTATTTTTCGAAGTTTTTCAGTGAAATTCATCTTATTGCTCTTTTTTCTCACAGGTATATCCCAAATCTATAAACGCTTTTCGGAGCTTATCCTCTGTAGTTTTTTGAGGATTATACACAACTGTAACTTCTTTTTTCTCCAAATCCACCTTCAGGTCTTTCACTCCTTTTTCGAAAGGAATATTCTTTTCGATTCTTTCTTTACAGCTCTGACAGTGCATTCCGACGAGGAATGTAACTTCATTGGTTTTCTTTACAGATTTTTCTACCTCTGCCTGGGCGTTCAGTAATGCAAAAACGATTGCCATCATAAGTAATAAATATTTCTTTTTCTTCATGTGAATATTATTTTAATACATTTTTCCTAACCTTAGACGTATGCCAGCGTAGATATAACGTCCTGACAAAGGACCCCATACCTGCGATGCATCAAATCCTTTTACAAAAGGATTTTCGTAATTGATAATCGGATTTGCCTGTCGGTAATTAGTCAGATTCTCCAGCCCAGCGTATACATCAAAGCGTTTTGTATTTTTAGTTACCTGAGCAAAAAATACAGGATATGTCGGCGAGTATTGTGTTGTTCCCGAGTAGCCGGCTTTGTTCGGAAGACGTACCGGTCCGTTGAGTTGAGCCGTGAAATCGAATACCCACTTGCGGAATTTGGTCGCATAGCCAAGATTCAGTAGTCCCCGGAATCGCGGTGTCATTGGCTTTTCAGCGCGATAGGTTTGCGTTCCATCGGAATAAGTAACAATTGTCTGATTGTACCTGAATGCAGTCAACACATCAAAACGCTCGAATGGAGAAAACGATACATCAGCCTGCCAAACGTTTGCAAACGACTTAGCTGTTGAATTATAAAACCATACATCATTTGCATTTCTATCGACATCTGCAATGGCCTGATTCTTGAAATCTGTATGGAAATAATCAATGCTCACTGTAATTTTATCCTCCTCTTTGAATGGAATATAGAATGTTGCATTTCCACCATAGTTCCATGCCTCTTCTATTTTTAGTTTTTGAATTCCGGCAATATCAAACAATCGGGTCGAAGCCATCAGCCCGATATTATCGGCAATAGCATTGGGTGTCCGGTATCCACGTCCAACCGAAAGCCTGAAAATAACGTTGTTGCTTAATGCGTAGCGCAGGTTAGTTCTCGGTGTAAAAAGCCAGCCTGCCAAACTGTTGTAATCTTCCCGCAGCCCGAGAATCAGGGTAAATCTCCGTGTTGGTGTCCAGGTATATTGCGCATAAGCTCCCGGAACGATTTCCAGTCGGTTTATATTGGTCAGCGGAATGTTGTTTTCAGCCAGCCTGTCTTTAAAATAGGTTTGGTAATTATCCGACTGAAAACTCAATCCGACTGTGTACTGATTGTTTTTATTTCCAATCCAGGAATAGTAGTGTTGCGTTTACTTTTAACTTTAACTTGTATATATGTGTAATGCAATACAATAAATGAGCTCTTTGATTTTTTGATTTGAATTGACTTACATTTGCCCGAAAAGCAAAAAATTATGCA
>Ga0302210_10000452_pt1 | contig 18792 bp, 16 predicted proteins | sample II_Fen_E3_2_FD_198793 | JGI IMG/M metagenome (GOLD analysis project Ga0302210, IMG submission 198793) | Peat permafrost microbial communities from Stordalen Mire near Abisko, Sweden - II_Fen_E3_2 | ecosystem: Environmental > Terrestrial > Soil > Wetlands > Permafrost | place: Sweden: Abisko... | reverse complement strand
ATCAAGTGTATCCTCGACGGACCATCCAACAATGCAACGGCTGTACCAGTCAATTACAGCTGTCAGGTACAAGAAACCGTGCTTGATTGGAATATAAGTTATATCGATAGACCACGCTTGATTTGGACGGTTGATGATAGCACTTTTCAAGAGATACGGAAATACCTTGGATTTTTGCTGTCTCTTAGACAAATTCATCTTCGGGTAAATGGCATAAATGCCCATTTCAACCATATAGTGACGCGTCTTTTTTCGTCCAATGTTATAGCCGTGTTGCTTAAACTGTGATGATATTTGGCGTGCACCCCATGCAGGGTTATCGGTATGGATATGGTCGATAAACTCTTTACATTCAAGATCTTCGTCAGATTCTGACGGTTTTTGATAATAAATGCTAGTGCGGTTTACATCGAGAAGTTCAGCCCCTGTCTTTGCAGGTAAATTTTTAGTCTTCAAAAGGTTTCGGACTATATTTACTCTCATAGTCCGATCCGAACAATTCTTCAGATTTTTTTTTCAACCAGTCCACCTGCATGGTGAGCTGGCCAACTTTTTTTTCATAGGCTGCTTTTTCTTTACGTTCTATTGTGAGCTTTTCTTTTAGATTTTCCTCACGGGAATCATCAAAGACGACGCTGGCTTTCTCAATAAATTCCTTTTTCCAATTACGGAGAAGGTTAGGTTGTATTTGGTTTTCGGATGCAATAGTATTGAGATCTTTTTCTCCGTTCAAGAGCTCTAACACTAAATTCGATTTTAATTTAGCTGAGAAATTTCTTCTTGTACGTGACATATAACGAACCCTCTTTCTGATTTTCAGTATAGCAGATTCATTATAATCGTGTTCAGAAAATGTCTTAATTTATGGTACCATTATATTCTTATCTGTTTTTAAACAAAAATCCCTTATAAGCGCGACTTCTAAAGCAACGTCTATAAGGGTAAAATCTTTAAAAAGATGTGCCTAATCTAGTACAACGTACACTCCAACCAGCTAGCTTTTTCTGTATTAAATTCACTTGACCATATTGATTATATAACAACGCTACCTCATTAATCAAATTTATAAAACAATTTTGTTATATAATCTTTCGCACTAATAAAGATGGACTGACGCTCGTTTCAATAAAATTTATTTGACATACCTACTAACTCTTCTTCTAACTGACTTTTACGGATACCCAATGCATCGAAAACATTGAGATCAAGCTCATCTGACAATTGATTGCCCACAAAAGTATTGGCATAATGCTGAGCTATATTGACGGCATAGATTAATTCATGATTAATAATCCCTGTAGCAAAAGGAGTATGATGATATAATGCCGCTTCAACAATGGGATAGGGAATTTCCCACCATTTTAATAAGTAAGCACCTGCTTGCTGATGCGTAACATTTACAAAATCACGTTCTAACTCTAATAAATCAAATTTACTTTTTTTAATACTACGAAAAATTTCAATATATTTTTCCGGAAAATTTTTAAAGAAAAGTGCCATGCCGATATTGTGAAGTAATCCTGCTGAAGATTCAATCTCGGATAGTTTTTTATTTAATAATTTTTTGTAAATAATGTTCAAAATTTGGCTGCAAATAAAGGAATGGTTCCATATTATTCCCAGCTGGACTCCATACATGTCTTTCATAGCAAAAGAATCAACGACGGAGGTCGCCAAGACGATATTCCTCGTAGTTGAGAACCCAAGAAGCGCGATTGCCTGTTTAATATTACCTGTTTTAATATCATAAAAAGCCGAATTAATGATATGGAGGAGTTTTGTTGCTATCGCTGGGTCTTTTTCAATGATTTTCGCAATTTTCCCCAACTCTGCATTGTTGTCAAGCAAATTCAGAATTTGATTATAGCTAGTTTTCAGTGTAGGCAAATCATCTGTGTTATGGATTAAATGAATTAAGTTTTCATCACATAGAATATTTTCAGTCTCGAATATTTGATTGACTACTTCTAATAGCAAGTTATTATCCCACGGCTTCATTATATAAAGTTTTGCAAGGTTTTTTTGCAACGCACTAAGAATCGTTTTTTTTTCGGAATAACCACTTAAAATAATTCTTAAAACAGTGGGATAGGCTTCTTGAATTTTTTGCAATAACTCGAATCCATCCATTACGGGCATGCGCATATCTGTAATGACTAAATCAATTTTTTCATTTGCGAGAATAGCTAAAGCTACTTTGCCGCTATCAGCAGTAAAAAGTTCGTAATCCGTATCCATAAAGAGGCGATTCAACGACTTAAGAATTTGTACTTCATCGTCGACAAATAATATTTTTTTATCTGTATGATTATTTTGCATGGTACTGATCACTTCCATTCGCTGGTAATTTTATGGTAAAAGATGTTTCTTTAGCAAGCTCACTCGTCACATAAAATTCACCTCCATGTTTTTTGACAATATCATACGCAACACTAAGGCCAAGTCCAACTCCATCTCCAACATCTTTCGTTGTAAAAAAAGGATCAAATATTCGACTAAGATGCTCCTCTTTAATACCAGAGCCCGTATCGCGTATTTGGCAAATCACATAGTCTTCAGAACTATAGGTTTTTACTGTAATTTTCCCAAGGGTGCTCAAATTCATACTTTTTATTGCATAGATGGCATTTAGTAAGATATTTAAAATGGCTTGCCCTATTTGACCTTTATTACACAAAAGATATAGTTGTTCTTCCATTTGTCTATCAATTTCAGCAACACTTTGTATTTCGTTTTTTACTAACAACAGACCTTCTTCGACGATTTGGTTTAGGTCATTATATACCATTTCATTTTCTGTACCAGTTTTAGCTAAAGTTTGTAAACTTTGTACGATTTTTGTTATTCGAGCTGTCCCCTCACTAGATTCGGAAATTATTGTAGCTAAGTCATCAAGGACGAAGTCAATTTTTTGTTTTCGTTCGATATCTTCAATCACAGTTTTTTCCTGCATAAGTTTTTCCCGTGTTATAGTTTTTTCCGTCGAAATATGAACAAATTTTCTGTAAATAAAGATCATCTTTCTGAGCTTTTGAATATAACGGTTCATTGTATCAAAATTACTGGATATAAATCCAATAGGATTATTAATCTCGTGGGTAATCCCTGCGGCAATTTCACCAAGTGATGCAAGCTTTTCCTTTTGCAGTAAATTAAACTGCGTCTCTTTTAGCTCCTGCGTTACCGTTTGAAGTTTCTGGTATTGTTTGGTTATGGTATCATTCATTTCGATTAAGGAAAGGATATTGTTACGGGCTTTTACAGAGGCTTTCATTCTTGCTATAAATTCTGTAAAGTCAATAGGTTTATTGATATAATCATTGGCACCATTTTCAAAACATGTTTTAAAACTTGTTTTATCCTTGATTCCTGTAAACATGATAATCTGGACATCGTCATATTTTTTTTGAGTTCGGATACTTTTTAAAATATCGATCCCATTTATATTTGGCATAATAATGTCCAGTAAAACGATACCAATGTCATATTCTTCTATTTTTTGAATCACTTTTTCTGGAGAACTGCATAAAAAGATCTGACTATTTATGATATTTTCTTTAATGAGGTCTTGCGCCATTATTAGATTAAACTTTTCGTCATCTACAACCAGTATATTCATATTGGTACCACCTCACTCTTATAATGAATAGGCAATCTAAGAGTAAAAGTAGTTCCTTTCCCTACTTCGCTTTCAATTTGAATTTCACCGGCATGTTTATTTACAATAATATCGTATGCAATACTTAGACCAAGCCCAGTGCCGGTCCCGACTGGTTTCGTCGTAAAGAAGGGAGTAAAGATAGAACCAATATTTTCTTTTGATATCCCAACCCCATTGTCCGTAATTGAGCAATACACAGAATCATTTTTCGCAAAAGTTTTTAAGGTGATAATACCTTTATTTGAAGTATCCTTTATGGCATGAACAGCATTTATGATAAGGTTAAGCAGGACTTGATTAATTGAGCCACCAGCAGCTTCAATATGAGGAATATCCCCCAACTCTTCGACTACCGTTGCAAAGTACTTAATTTCATTATTGGCAACAGCAAGGGTATCAATAATGCCTTTATTCAAATAATAATCTTCAAATTCAGAAGTGCTGCTTCGGGCAAATCCAAGGAGACTCTTTACGATTTTTTCTATTCTGCTAAGTCCGATAATGGATTCACCTATAATATCTTCAATGTCAGCAGAGATGATATTGATCTTATTTTTCTTTTGAGAAGCTCTAATAGTCTCTAAAAGATTACGGACTTCCTCATTAGGTTCTGTTTTAAATGTGCTTTCAATATTCTTCAAGGTATCAATGAAATCTTTCATTTTATCTAAATATTTTTTTAAAGTATCCAAATTGCTTTGCGTATAACCAAGAGGATTATTAATTTCATGTGCAATTCCCGCTGAAAGTTGTCCAATTCCAGCCATTTTTTCTTGTTGGATAAGCTGACTTTGCAACATTCGTATTTTTTCCATGCTTTCGTTGTATTCTTTAGAACTGATGTCTATACTACGTTCCAATAATGAGCGATCTTTATCCTGGTTTATATAGGCTTGATTTACGGCTAAAACAAAAGATTCCAGCTCATTCGTAATATCAATATTGTCTAAATGGTCTTTGATTTGCCTTTTCAACAATCGATGCAAATTATTCATCAATTAAACCTCCGTAATTAAAGTAATCGTCATTGTTTGGTTATGCAGTTCACATATTGCTTTCTTATCAGGTGACGAAATTTCACCATAAGAATAGAAACCCGTAAAAACGGTATCCATTTTCAAAACACTTCGAGCCGCATCAATTTCTTCACTTGTCAGTTGATCCAGTACCAACTTCCTGCCAACACAGCTTACAAGGATGGCAAGGTTAGCGCTATTTAAACCAAGCGATGTAAGACTTATCTGCGCTGCTTGTCGTGCTCCATCAATAATATTATCAGAATTGGATCTCATTAATTTTGCATAATACCCTTCAGGTACATCACCAGAAAATATTAGAACCTGTTGGCTTTCATCAACTCGCTGAATTGTGCGAATAAAAGTACGGCGATGATCCTTTGATCGAACCATAAGTGGAAAGTATAGTCCGGCTGCAGGAAGTTCTGCTGCATACTCTCCCAGATATTCCTTATATAAAGCCAGTGCGGGTTTGTCATCCAGCTCATATAAAATATTATTTTTTGACTTTGTAATGATACGTTCAATTCCGAAAGGAGACCATCCACCGATAGAAGCATAGCCAAAATGCACGTGCTTGCCGTAAAACCCTATTGCAACAAGACGATTTTGTTTTGGATAATCGTTTGCAATAATGAATGTCTCTTTATAAAGCGTTCCATCTCCTGCAAGACCTCCCGATAAAGTAACATTTTCAGGCAGACTGTTTGTTAATCCTTCAACAAGTTTACTGCCATTAATATTGATTCCCTCTGAAATAATAAAAACATGTTTTAAATCATCAATCGCGAATTTTGCCACTAAATCTGCAGCAGCCTCAAAATATTTATCATTTTCGATAACTAGAGAAGAAAATTGTACTTTGGTTTTTTCCATATAAACGGCAGTCGCAGACAAGGTATTATCGGTGGCTACATTGTTATGGATTTCTCCAGCAGTTGTTCCGCCAAGTAAATAGGCATTCGGATATAAATCTCGTAATTCGTCATAAATACGATTGTTTAACAGAAGTTTTTTTGCACCAAAAATCAGAACAAATTGCGCTTTATCTCTTAAAGCATTGACTGTATTTTTTTGCCTGTTTCCGCCACTATCATATAGTAGTTGTTCAATTTGCATGCTATATTCCTCCATTATCAAAAAGATTGGCATCTTTGCCTTTGAATTTTATTACAACTGGGTTTCAGAAAATTACCGAGAGGATATAATTTATCCTTTCGGTATAAGGGTGTTAATTCCTGCTACAATATTCAAGGCTTCATTGATGATGTGCGAAAATAAATCGTTTAGAAGAAAGGATACATTGTGAAATTGTCGAATTTTAAATGTTAGAAACAAAGGTCTTTCTGATAACCCTGAATATAGAAAAGATTTTTTAGAACTGAGGTGACATGATATGAGCCCAAACAAAATCCTGTTTGTTGATGATGAGTCTAATGTTTTAAGTGCAATTAGAAGAGCTGTGCAGGATGAAAAATATATGCCTTTTTTTGCAGGAAGTGGCGCGGAGGCACTCACTATTATGGAAGATAATGAGTTTTGTGTTATTGTAACGGATATGCGTATGCCTGTTATGGATGGGTTAACACTATTAAAGATTGTAAAGGAAAAATATCCACGAACGGTTCGCGTTGTTTTATCAGGGTTTACGCAATTATCTCAAATGCTTGTAACAATCAATCAAGGAGAAATCTTTAAATTTATTACCAAGCCTTGGACTACAAATGATGAATTACTACCTGTCATTAAACAGGCAATCGATTATTATAATCTTCAAATGGAAAGAGATACATTGACTGATAATCTGGCTGCGAAAAATATTGCGTATCAAAATATATTCCGGGCGATGGAAGAAAAAAAAGCACAAGAAAAAAGCGAACTTCGTCATTTGTATAAAATTAGTTTATTGTTGTTTTCTTTGTGGAAAAAGAACCTCGCCATAGTCGCTGAGAAGTCGGATGATCAACACATAAGTCAAGGTGAGATACTCCATATATCAGAGATAATCTATTTAACATACTTAAGCCAATTACCAGCCGTAATTAATAATCGGACTTCCTCTAAGCTGATCAGTGAAATTATTACAAGCTGTGACAATCGTTTAGTAATCAATAATATATCAAAAGATGAAGTAAAAACCACAGGAAATCATAATTATTTAGTAATGATATTTAAAATATTATTACATATTTTACCTAAAAAACATGAAAAATTTAATTGTGATTTAGTTCACAAAAATCAAGCAGACGGAACCGTACAGTTGATTTTTGATATTGATTTAAAAACACATGCATTCAGCTTACATGATGAAAACCAGTTGAAAGTAGCGTGTGCTTTATTAAATAAAATAGGTGTTTTTTACAACATGGGCGTTTCACTTGGATACGTAGAAACATTAAGTTATGTTCGTGTAAGTTGGGGAATAACTGAAAATTGATATAAAATAGCTATGTCTCTGCTAAACGCATTGACGATAGAAACTGCTGCACTAAAAAAGCCGGTCCTGCGTCAACAAGAACAGCCGAAGAATATTAACCAATGTCAATTTCCCACTAGATTTTTGGGTATAAAAAATAGACCTACCTTTTGCAAGGAGGTCTATTTTTTATACCCAAAATTAAAAATCATTAACGATTATACTCGTAAAAATGAGTTGCAAAAATCATGATGGATTATGTCTCTTATTCGTTTCTAAACCATCGGCTTCCATTTTATCAATCACGAATTCACGTAAAAGATTTAAGTGCGTAGCCATAAACCAATGTGCACTAATAACATTTCCGTCATTAATAGCACGCGCAATTTTATGATGATAAAACACTGTATTCTTATCTCGCAGGGTATCTAACGTTATTTCAATATTCTTCGAAACGGAAGAGTGCAGAATATACATAAGTTGACCAATTACACGATTTCCACTTGCCTCTGCAATCATCTGGTGAAATCGGCAATCCGCATCTGCATAAGGTTCCCCCCTTCGAATAAGCGATTCAATATTTTGAGGACTTTCCGCTATTTCTTTGCGTTGTTGAGACGTAGCATTGACTGCTGCAAGCTCAGCTGTATGAGGCTCAAACATTAAACGAACCTCTAACATATCAAGCGCAAGACGATGATCATCATAAATAAAATTGAGGCCAAGAGGGTCCTCTGGTATGCCTTTTTTATGTGATATAAATGTCCCGGCTCCTTGTCGTATTTCTAATATATTCCGTGCAACAAGCAATTTGACAGCCTCTCTTAACGTCCCCCGACTAACTTCGAACCAAGTCAAGAACTCCTCTTCGGTCGGAAGCTGGTTTCCCGGGAGCATTTTATTGCTTATGATGAAACGAATAATCTCTTCCGATGTTTTTTCTACGCGTGTCGGATTCCTTTTCTCTGCCATAAAAATCTCCCTTTATAAAACCCATTTTCACGAATGGTTTTCTTCATTATTTTCTACTCCAAATTATAACGTATTGTATCATGAAAGGTAAAGGTCTTATACCCATAATACGAATCCGATCAATTCAATAAAAATTAATAAAATACCCACGATAACATCATACGAATCCCCCCTCTTATTTTTCTTATAAAACATCTATTTACATATTTTTTATAAAATATTTTTGTTTTAATTATTAATTATATTTATTTTATAATTAATAATATTTATTTTAACCATATTTTCATAAAAATAGTATATTGATTATTTCCTTTAAAATCAGCATAATATTCAATATTATTAAGATTGTATTACTTATTAAATAAATTCTGACTATTAAATAATTAATACATATTATTATTAGATAAATATCAGTCATTGACTTTCTTTAGACATCTCAATATAATAAAATCAATAAATTCATCATATGAATTTTAGTTTTAGGGGGAATATGTTATGAAAAAAGTATGTAAAGACTGGGTCACTAACGCCTTTGATGACAACCTCGTAAACTCCAGTTATTGGCAAGAATTCGAAGAAAATGCCAGGGCTGCTTCCGCCGAAATTATTCATGCAAAAGATCTTCAAGCTGCACAAACAGCCATATCAGATCTAATCACTACCCTGAACGTCAATAAAATTATCGCCACCAATGACGAAACGTCGCCAGAGCTCACCGCACTATATAAAAATATTGAACTGATGGGGTCAGAAATATATACAAATAAATTTGATATCGCCGAACACGCCCCGACTGCTGACCTTGGCATTTCTATGGCTGAGTTTGGTATAGGCGAAACCGGCAGCGTCTGTGTTGATAATTATTCTTACGAGGCTCGCGTTGTTGGCATGCTGCCCCCCAGTCACATCATAATACTCAATGCAAACCATACCGTCAAAAATATCACAACAGCCTTTCAAATTATTTCTCGTGTGTTTAAGCGAGGTTATATGGGCTTTATCACTGGGCCAAGCCGTACCGCAGATATTGAACGCGTCCTGAGCCTTGGAGTTCACGGTCCAAGCCGCTTTTTCATTATCGCGATCGATGAAATGCCAACTAGGAGGGTACACTGATGTCCGCACAAAATAGAAATCTTCACAAAGAAATCAAGGAAAAGCTTAATAATAATGTTATGCAGACAGCACTTTCGCGTTTTGCTGACCAATATCCAAAAGCTCGCCTTAAAGCCTATGCGAATGTTGATAATATTGAAGACCTACGAGATTCATTGCGTGATATGAAACGCAAAACCGTTGATAATATTGAGCAAATTGCCAATGAATTCGAGACTTCCATAAAAGAACGCGGCGGGCAACTGTACCGAGCCAAAGATGGTGATGATCTTAAACAACATCTACTACAAATCTGTCTTGAAAACAATGTTCACCGGATTGTAAAATCTAAATCCATGGCCACAGAAGAAATCCACCTCAATAAGTACCTAGAGCAACATGACCTCCATGTCCGTGAGACCGATCTTGGTGAATGGATGCTTTCCGTTGCAGGACAGAAGCCTTCTCACATGGTTATGCCAGCCATTCATCTGGACCGCAACCAATGCGCGGAATTCTTCTCCGAAGCACTCGACGAAAACATCCCTAGCGATATTCCCTTTATGATACAAACAGCCCGGCGAGTATTGCGCGAAGAATTTCTGCATGCAGACATGGGTATCACAGGTGCAAACTTCGGGATCGCCGAAAACGGTGCTATCGGTCTAGTAACAAATGAAGGCAATGCGCGCATTGTCACTACCCTTCCACACATACATGTTGTTATCGTAGGCTACGAAAAACTCATCCCCAAAATTAAAGATGCAGCCAAAATTCTACGGCTCTTGCCTCGAAACGGAACCTGTCAGCGTATGACTAGCTATATGACAATGGTTGATGGCCCAACACCTGTCATATATAAAAAAGGAGATCAATGGGTTGAAGAGGATCGTAAACTCTACGTCATTTTACTTGACAACGGTCGTTTGAAAGCGGCACATGACCCGAAGCTCAAAGAAATTTATCAGTGTGTCCGTTGTGCTTCCTGTCTCAATGTTTGCCCTATTTGGACCCTTGTCGGCGGGCACGTTTACGGAAATATATACTCTGGCGGCATTGGCGCCATTCTTACAGGTCTCCTAAGCAGCCTAGAAGATTTTTCAAAATTCAGTGATCTCTGCATTGGCTGCCGTAAGTGCGAGTCGATTTGTCCGGGTAAGATTCCTATCCCAGATCTCATTGATGAACTGCGCTCTCGTGCCGTCCAAGAAAAAGGGCTTAACCTCCCAGAAAAAGCTGTCTTCCAAAATGTCCTTTCCAATCGCAAAGTATTCCACACCCTATTACGCATTGCCTCCGTAGCACAAAAACCAGTTCAGTCTGGGAAATTCATTCGCCATTTACCACTCTTTTTTGCTGGCATGACGAAAGGCCGCAGTTTGCCTGCCCTCGCTGCAGAACCATTTCGCGACCGTACCTCACGCCTCTTTAAGAAAAATCCAGAAAAACCTACTATGCGTGCCGCTTTCTTCAGTGGCTGCAATCTAGACTTCGTATTTCCTGATACAAGCGAATCCGTCGTCAAGGTTTTACAAAACCTTGGTATTGAGGTGGTTTTCCCCGAAGGACAGAACTGCTGTGGAAAACCAGTATTAGGGATGGGTGACCGCGATACTGGCTGTAAAATAGCTAAAAAGAACATAGAAGTATTTGAAGCAGCTAATGTTGACATCATCATCAGTGCTTGTCCAACCTGCGCCGAAACTCTTCATAAGACTTATGTAGAACTCTTTCAAAATGATTCCGAGTGGCTTGCCCGCGCACAAGCGATGGCGGCAAAAGTCCATGAATTCACTAGCTTTGTCGCGGATAAATACAAAAAAGCTGGCCGTTTAAGCCCAGCCAAAGGAAAAACAACGCACATGATCACATATCATGATTCTTGCCACATGAAACGCGGACTCGGTATATTCACGCAGCCACGTGCCTTAATTAAGTCAACTGCTGGTTATGAATTCACCGAAATGAAAAACTGTGACAAATGTTGCGGTATGGCAGGTGCTTTCGGCATCAAATACAGCGAGATTTCACTCCCCTTGCTTGATGAGAAAATCTCCAACATTAAAGATACAGGTGCTGACACAGTTGCTGTCGCTTGCCCAGCCTGTATGATGCAGCTTCGCGGTGGACTAGATCAGCAAGCACCAAATATTCAAGTCAAGCACATCGCTGATATTCTTGCAGAAAATCTACCCGTATAATATGTCTCACTTTACTACGCAGATGGTTTAACGAAATGTCTGCGTAGTAAAGTAAATAACCTCATTGTTTACATAACATTTGCCACCGCTTAAATTGATTGAATTTTTGGAAAACATACTATTTTACAATATTTAAATTCTTAATTTACGTACGGAAAGGAATGATTTTCTTTGTTTATTATCGCACTTTCCCCTATTATTTGGCTTGTCATCGCTCTTAGTGTACTAAAAATATCAAGCCACAAAGCCTGCCCGATTGCGTTAGTGTTCGCTTCTTCAGCAGCACTTTTTATCTATCACATGCCCCTAGTCAATGCAGCTACTGCCATGCTTGAAGGAATAGCCCTTGCCTGCTGGCCTATCTTGTTGGTAATCATCGCTGCAATTTTCACTTATAACTTATCAATCCATACAAAAAGTATGGATATCATAAAAAAAATGCTCACTTCCGTAAGCACAGATCGCCGCATCATAGTGCTACTTATCAGCTGGGGATTTGGCGCTTTTCTTGAAGGTATGGCCGGTTTTGGCACCGCCATTGCTATACCGGCTAGCATGTTAGCCGGCATCGGCATAAACCCAATGCTTGCAGCACTAGTATGTCTCATCGCAAATTCTGTGCCAACAGCTTATGGTTCTATTGGTATTCCTCTAGTAACCCTCGGGCAAATTACTGACATTGCGCCATTACAACTCGCAAAATACGTCAGTCTACAACTAGCTCCGCTTAATCTGCTCTGCCCTTTTCTTATCGTAATTGTTACCGGACAATCCCTCCGTGCACTTAAAGGAGTATTTTTTCTCACTTTCATCGCAGGCATCAGTTTTCTTATTCCCGAAATGCTCGTCTCCTTTTTCATGGGACCCGAGTTAGCAGTCGTTGCAGCCTCAATCTGCACAATGGCTGCCATCATCATCTGTGCAAAAACATTAAAGGTCACGGATGACACATACCGAATGGATATAAACAAAGTGCCTGTTTCCTTTAAAAAAGGTCTTTTAGCCTGTCTCCCCTTTATCCTTATCTTTATATTTCTTCTCACTACATCAAAACTCATCCCCGCAATCAACCAACCACTAAACCTCATCAAAACTTCAGTGCTTATATACAGTGGTACCGATGCCTCACCCTATACATTCACCTGGCTTGCCACACCGGGAGTACTGATTCTGCTTGCCTCCTTCATCGGTGGGCGAGTGCAATCTGCATCTTTCGGAGAAATGTTCCTGGTTCTAGCCAAAACAATTCTTAGCCTGCGCAACACAATCATTACAATCATCACAATTATAGCTACAGCCAAAGTCATGGGATACAGCGGCATGACACATGAAATCGCTGAAACAGCTGTCAATACAACCGGCATCTTCTATCCAGCCATCGCTCCCTTCATCGGCTCAGTCGGCACATTCATCACTGGTTCAGCAACATCAAGCAGTGTTCTTTTTGGAAAACTGCAAACAGCTTCCGCCTCCGCAATTTATGCAAATGCAAGTTGGATAGCAGCTTCCAATGCAACTGGAGCCTGTGCCGGAAAAATGATTTCACCGCAAAATATCGCAATTGCTACCGCAGCAATTGCCAGTAACGGGCGTGACAGCGAATTGTTAAAGTCTGCAGCCAAGTATTATGTCTCTTTCATCATTCTCATGGGTTGTATTGTCTATTTCGGTCAGATTTTTATTCATTAAAACACGCTACATTCTCATCGGACTTGCACCGACGAGTAAACGCCCATTCGGGGCACACAGAAACACCCTAGCGATTTTTTCAAATCACCAGGGTGCACCGTTCCTTCTAACTTCGTCTTGGTGACCAACTCATTGTCTCCATAATCAACCGAACTGCATCAGAAAAACCTTGTCGATAATATACGTCCATTCCGCTCATCATCATACAATTATATTCATCATCAAGTTGTTCCAAGGTTTCCTGCAACTCCAAGGGCAATGCATTTTTGATTTTGTCCTGATACGCAAGGACTTTTTCGCTGGCATGAAAATATTCACTAGAATATTTTCTTAAATCTAAGCCAACCAAATTTTCATGTTCCTTCGTGGCAGCCAACGAATCAAATACATTCTTTATCATCATTTATGTCCCCCATCCTCATTCTGCAAGGGGTTTCTCTATTGTAATCCAATAAAGGAACCCACCCTACAGTTTGTTTCAGGGGAAATCAAAAAAGCGCATGCGCGGGTTTATTCAACCTACACATGCGCTTTGCTATATCTTAATTGCATGCAGACGCTAAGCTCCTGTCAAAACTTCAATCACATCATACCGAACAAACCATCTCCCTTGTCACCCAAGGAAAATCACGGTATAATAAATTGTCGTCGTAGACAGCTAGCTGTTACGTGTAGGTGCCAAGTACACCTGCTCGTGCCTAAGAGTGTTGTAGCACTCTTGGGACACGGCGACTTTTTTAATTTCCACCCTATTTCTAATTATATTACACTTCGTAACGATTGCAAGTAAAAATAAGATGAAACATGATTTTTTTATTGTAAAAATCATGTTTTTTTGTGGTTTTCAGGAGATATTACCTGCGTATAATGTACCATAAATCTACTATACTGAAATTCAGAAAGCGGATTCTTTTTCTTATAGTATCACCTTTTATTGACAAAAAAAGACACGTCCCCATTGTTTTTCTGACTCACAAACAGGAACGGCTCCACCTAAAGGCTATGTGGTCTTTCTAAACTTATTGAAGATGGCGCTATGGATTTTTTGACCTTGACCGGCTAAAAAATAAGAGTGCAGATAATCTCTGCACCCTCATTCAGTCATTTATTGATAAAGTTGTCGTTTCACGCGATACAATCACGCTCAAGTTCAAGTTTGAGTTTACATGGTGCGCCTGGTGAGAATCGAACTCACGCCTTTAGCTCCGGAGGCCAACGCTCTATCCACTGGGCTACAGGCGCACATCATTATCATTGGAACAGGATTTATTATAACATACCTATTGATTCATGTCCAATAAAATCCAATTTTAGGCAACGAAAATTTTTCAATTGTATCATTTCAGTTTACTTTTCTGGTGTTTTTGTTTGACAATTCGGACAAACTTTCCAATCACGTTCTAACTCATAATGACATTTCGTGCAATAAAGTTTTAGGGTATAGCCACAATGTGGACAATTATTGTATTCTTCATTGACCTGTTTTCCGCACATTGGGCAGTCAAGGACTACGCCTGAAAATTTTGCTTCTGCTTCAATTGTAATATTTTCCATGGTGTCTTTATTTTCTGGTTTCGCTTTCAATTGAGGTTTACGACCCATAAGTAAATATAAAGGGAAAAATAGATACACCGTAAACAAGGTTCCAAGTGACCAAATTACAATCCATAGCTTTGTATAACCCCACTGTTTGGCGTCTTTGTACACCCAACCGGCTGCAAGCAATCCTGCAAACAGCATAATATAATGAAACATAAAATCCTCCTGCCAATAAATAAATTTCATGTTTTCTATTATAACATATTTTATCGATCAGATACATTTTCATTGCAACTACTTAGCCTTTGCTGATTTCATCTAATTTTAGACCTTTTGTTTCAGGTCCAAATAAAGCAACGATACCAGCCACACCAAGCATAACAAACGTAAACATCAAAAAAATGTCCTCAAACCCACTCTGTCTTGCCAGCATCACACCTACAACAGTTGGTGCCAGAACTCCACCAACTCTGCCGATTGCAGCCGCCCAGCCTGATCCAATCGCCCGAATCCGTGTTGGATAAAGTTCTGGCGTGTAGCTGTAGACAACCCCCCATGCACCCAGATTAAAAAACGACATTAAACTTCCCCAGACCAAAATCACTCCGGCTGTACCACCCTGTCCAAAAAAATAGGCACACACTGCGCAGCTCCCGAGAAAACTCACCAGCGTTGCTTTCCTGCCGATTCGTTCGACAAAATAAGCCGCCGCCAAATATCCAGGCAGTTGGGCGATCGTCATAATCAGTACATACTCAAAACTTTTAATTTCCGTAAAGCCATTGCTCACCATCAACGATGGCAGCCAGGTAAAGATTCCATAGTAAGAGTAGACGATTCCAAACCAAAGACACCATAGCATCAACGTTCTTTTTAAAAATGCAGGCTGTAAAAGTTCACGGAAAGAAATTTTCACCTTAGGCACGAGCATCTGTTCAACGCCAGCAGATCCGGCATCCATTAAACTGTCTGGACTAACGATACCAGCCTGTTTTTCAATTCGTCTGACAATTTTATCAGCCGCCACAAAATCCCCTTTATTGATTAAATAGCGAACTGACTCTGGTACCATATGGAAAATATAAAATACGTAAAGAGCCGGTAGTGCTCCCAAAATAAAAGCAACGTGCCAGCCAAATCGCGGGATCACCAAATAAGAAATCAGAGCTGCTGCTAGCCATCCCAACCCCCAAAAGCTTTCCAGTAGAACAATAAAGCGCCCTCTCAAATGAGCTGGAGCAAACTCTGTTACTAAAGTCACCGCTACCGGCAATTGTCCACCAAGTCCAAACCCCACTAAAAAGCGAAAAACCAATAAGGATTCAAAACTCCAGGCAATGCTGCAAAGGCCCGTTGCTACTGAATATAGGAGAAGCGTTGCCATAAACATTTTTTTACGACCAAAACGGTCGGCTAGTTCTCCTGCTAGCACAGCGCCAATTGCCATCCCAACCAAACCTATACTGCCAATATACCCCATTTGTGGCGTTGATAAGCCCCAAATTTTCGCTAACGTTGGTAAAACAAAAGCAATAATACCCGTATCCATTGCATCGAACATCCAACCAAGTCCTGTAACAAAAAGTAATTGATAATGAAATTTATTTACGGGTATTCTTTCTAAACGATTAATTAAATCCATGTTATTTACACCTGTCTTTACAGTAAATTTGTCATGTTCTTATTATAGCGATGAATCGCTGGAAAGACAAGAGCTTCATTTTATAAAAAAATAACACCGCCCAGTTAAATACCGGACAGTGTCAAACTCTTTTATAATAAGTTCATTAAAATGTTCTACATGAAAATCGTCAGGAATGGAATATAGAAAGCAACCGATGCCCCATATAGAACCCGCAGACTATTTACTTCAGTCCTTTGTTTCTTCAACTAAAATGCCTGCTACGCGTAAATCTTGTTTGATAGACTGCAGGGTTTCCTCATTGGGAACTTCAATCGTATGTAAATGAAGACCTCCCGTAATAATTAGCAATAAATTTGCCGTACAAGCTTTCACTTTTTTTAGAAAATTAGCCACATCTTTACGAGTAGACAGTAATAAATCTACGCGAATTTCACCATAAAGTGGATGTTCTACGCAAACATCACAAACTTTACCACCATTATCAATAATAATTTCCAATTCACGTGCTAAACCATCATTGTCATGCTGGCAGGCAATCATAGCGATTAGTTTTTGTGTCTCACTATGATCAGGTATCACATAACCACGCGGTGTCGCATATACCTGGGTACCCATAGCACGAATAATTCCAATGTCACCCACAATAATCTGCCGACTGACATTGAATTCTTTCGATAGTGCTGTTCCCGTAACCGGAATAGACGAAGCCACCAAACGCTGCAATACTTTTTCACGCCGTTCTTCTGTATTCATATTGGAATCCCCTCCAATGCTGTTTTTAAATTTAATCGTATGAATCCTCTTTATTATAATAGATCAAACGAAAAAAGCAATATAAAACAAAAGAGCCTTCACAAAAAGGAAGACTCTTTTAAAAAGTGCAAAAATCTTAAAATTTTAATTTAAAAGAAAAAACATTCCTACAACCATCGCTAAAATCATCGGCAAACAATTACGTTTGGCAATTTCCATTGGATTTACGCCAGCAATACCAGCTACAATAATCGTTGCACCAGCAATTGGTGACATTGTCCGGCCTAACGTTCCACCTAACGTTGCCATACTTCCCATCTGAACTTGTGACAAACCAAAATCTTGTGCATGCGGTGTGATAGCTTCATTAAAAGCAAAAGTTGCTGCATCACCGGACCCCATGATGACGCCAAGAACAAACGGACCAACAGCCGCGCAAATTTTTACAATGGCTGGATTATTCAGCATGATATCCATAAAATTACTGACCAGCCCCATCGCCGTAAGGCCTGATACAAAGACTCCTGCTGAAATGATAATCCCTATAATGCTGCCATAGGCTTTCCCCATGCCTTCAAAAAAAGCATTACTGAGCTTAACTGGATGCGTTCTTGTTATGAAGAGCGAAACTGCAGCTCCAATCAACATAGCTTGTGGCACATCCATTTTAACCTTGTCGACAAACAAAGTGGAACAGACGATAAGAATAGCAATTGGCAAAATCGGCATTAATGCATATAAATAATTAACCTTAAAAGATTCATCTGCTTCAAATCTGGTAGATTGATATCCTTTATGTTCTTTTAGATAATAAGCCGTTAATGTAATAACAACCGCCGCCGTCAGTAAGGATGCTATATTGGCTTTATAGTGAAAACTGATGACATCCATTACACTGACACCAGCAATTTTCGCAACAAAAGGATTATGTGCCAAGCCTGGATTGAGCATACTTCCATACGTACCACATTTGACTGCAGCTGCTGCCATTGCAGGATGAACACCAGCCGACATCATCAGTGGAACAAAAATTGCTCCAGCTGCAGCTGCCGTACCAGCCGCACTTGGCAATGCAACATTAACCGCATACGTAGCGAAAACTACCCCAGGAATCAAAAACGGGCGGAAACGAGATAATGCTTTAGCCATAAAATTGATCAAATGTTTATCACACTGGGTAATCTTCATCACCATAGCAAACCCCATAACGGAACAAACTGCCTGAATCAAACCGCCATTTGTCATATTTTTAGCGAAAGAGTCCAGTGAGCTCATGGGCACACCACCAATACAGGCCATAATAATACCAGAAGCCAGTAAAACAAATCTTGCATCATACTGCTTTATTAAAAAATACACTGTAGCAATAACTATAAAAAGTCCTACGATCATCATCACAATTACAACACTCCTAAATTTTCAAATATCTATATTTAAGCGGAAAAAAATTGCGTTTCCAGCAATAAAACCAGAAACGCCTTTTCTACCGCAAATTGAAACTTCATTGTTTCTAAACTTTCTCTATGAATTTATCTGTCAATAACTGTGCAGTAACACTGCTTAAAAGCTTTGCAGCATAGTCCAATGCCGTTTCATCAAAATCAAAATATGAATCATGATGACCAGCAGCTAGGTCAGCACCAACCATCATGTAAGCAGCTTGCCCACCTTTTTCCTGGACACGTTCCATATAATAAGAAAAATCTTCACTTGCCCCAAAATCAGCAGTCGGTACAATATCATCAAAAATCGCAAGGCGCTCGGCAACCATTTGAACTTTCTTTGATAACTCAGCCGTATTGCTG
>Ga0302210_10000450_pt1 | contig 18821 bp, 15 predicted proteins | sample II_Fen_E3_2_FD_198793 | JGI IMG/M metagenome (GOLD analysis project Ga0302210, IMG submission 198793) | Peat permafrost microbial communities from Stordalen Mire near Abisko, Sweden - II_Fen_E3_2 | ecosystem: Environmental > Terrestrial > Soil > Wetlands > Permafrost | place: Sweden: Abisko... | reverse complement strand
ATTTCGAGATCTATAAATTAGATAATATTTCCACCGATAGCTCATTCCTCGAAATGATTGATGAGCTTAATGAGCAATTAATCTCTGAACGAAAAGTGCCGATTGCTTTCGATCATGATTGCCGTGAGGGAATTTGTGGAATGTGTAGTTTATTTATTAATGGACAACCTCATGGACCTGATGGCGAAATTACAACCTGTCAACTTCATATGCGTAACTTTCATGATGGTCAAACCATTACTGTTGAACCATGGCGTTCGGCCGGTTTCCCAATCATCAGAGATTTAATGGTTGACCGCGGTGCATTTGATAAAATCATTCAGGCTGGTGGATTCGTATCTGTAAACACCGGTGGTGTTCCTGATGGTAATTCAATTGCTATCAGCAAAGATGTAGCTGATGAAGCTATGGATGCAGCATCATGTATCGGTTGTGGTGCATGTGTGGCAACCTGTAAAAATGGTTCAGCTATGTTGTTTGTATCTGCGAAAGTCAGTCAGTTGGCTTTATTGCCTCAGGGTAAAACCGAAGCAGCTCAACGTGCTAAAGCTATGGTTGCCAAAATGGATGAACTTGGTTTTGGAAATTGTACAAATACAGGAGCTTGTGAAGCTGAATGTCCTAAAAACGTTTCTATATCACACATTGCCCGTTTGAACAGGGAGTTTTTGTCTGCTAAATTTAAAGATTAAACATTTTAAATTGAAATATTTGAAAAGACCGCTTCGGAAAACGAAGCGGTCTTTTTTGTATACTGTAGTTACTCTCTAATTAACTTTTCATTGGGTTCATTCAACATTAAATCGTCTTTATTGTTTCTGTTTGTTTTCACCGAATCATGTCAGGTATCGAAAATATCAGTTATAAATACTTTATTACCTTTGATTTTGTAAATCATTTTGTAATTTCCTCTTATTATATAGCGATGGTCTTCTCCAATTTCAATAAGAAAAGGTTCTATTGCTTCAGAAAAAAGGTTGTTTCATTAATTGACGCGAACCTGATAAAATGTTTTCTTTTATGTTTTGTGCTACTATTGTGCTTACATTTTCTTTGTAATAAGTAAATGTGTTTTTCAAAGAGTTTAATGCATATTTTGTCCACAATACTTTCATAACTACCATTTATTTGATAATTTTTCAACCTGATCATCGGAGAAGATATTTTTGTTTTCGATGTCAATATTCGAAAGAAGTGCTCTGTCAATTAACTATTGTTTAGATAATTTTGTGCTTTTAGGTCTTTGTAATGATTCATTAATAAGGTTTTCAACCTTTTCAAAAAAACTGTCATCGTTCAGTATTATTAATTGCTCAATTATTTTTAATTTGGTTTCTTCTATATTTAATTGTCTCATACTATACCGTTTTTCGAATGCTATTATTGTTAATCGTAAAGCCAAATTAGAATAATTATTCAAAAAATAAACGTTTGAAAAGAATATATTGTTGACAGTAAAAATAATATTTCCATTTATTGATCTGGTGTAATGATATAGATCCATTGTGTTTTTGTTTGTAAAATAAATAAGCTTCTGTTCCCAATTTACAGACAAGTCCAGTATCTTTGCATCTTCATTTAAAAAATAGGATTATGGCAGTAATATTATCAGTGAGGGGTTTTAGCCCACAAATAGGAAAAGATTGTTTTTTAGCTGAAAATGCAACCGTAGTGGGCGATGTTATCATAGGTGAAGGATGCAGCGTGTGGTTTAATGCAGTGTTACGTGGTGATGTGAACTCTATACGGATAGGTAATCACGTCAATATTCAGGATGGGTCGGTCTTACATACATTGTATGAGAAATCGACAGTAGAAATCGGCGATTATGTTTCTGTAGGTCATAATGTGACCATTCATGGAGCGAAAATAAATAATTATGCATTGATCGGTATGGGAGCCATTTTACTGGATTATGCCGAAGTAGGCGAGGGGGCGATAGTTGCTGCCGGTGCCTTGGTATTGAGTAATACCATTATTCCACCTTACACACTCTGGGCCGGGGTTCCGGCTAAGTTTATAAAAAATGTGGAACCTGAACAAACTAATGAAATGAACAGGAAAATTGCTCATAATTATGCCATGTATGCCGGTTGGTATAAGGAAGAAAAGTAGATTGCAGCAGGTAGTTAATAAAGAGGTGAGAGGTAAGAGGTAAGAGGTAAGAGGTAAGGAATAAGAGTTAAGAGGTTAAAATGTGAACAAAGTTAATGTTGATACCTGGGATGCATTGATTGATCTGAAATTTAAGAATCTTCATTATATTTTATATTAAGTAAAATATTTACTTTAAAATATATATCTTTGCCATAGAAAGTAAATTAAATATAAATTTATGTTGATCGCCGACCTGTTAAAACAAGAATGGAAAAAGAGCTACAGAGCACCTGGGTTTTATAAAAATCTGGCAGTAAGTATTATGCTTGGTTTTTTTGTACTCTATATGGCAGCAATTTTTCTTGTCCTTGGATTTTCATTGAACGTAATCCTGGAAAAGGCAAACAGTACTCTGAATCCAATGGAATTATTTAATGGTGCCATGTTATATCTGATGATGTCAGGTATGGCCCTCCGTTTTTTTATGCAACCTTTGAATACATTCAATTTGCCCCCCTATCAGGTTTTGCCTATCAAACGATCACTATTAATAAATTTGCTTATACTGAAACCTTTGGCAAATCCGGTTAATTATTTTTTATTGCTGGTGGTTGTACCATTTGCTATTAAATCGGTCATTGGATACTATAGTGTTTTAGTGGCAATACGGTTTATATTGAGTTTCATACTCCTGATCTGGTTTAACTCATTGATGGCTTCTTTTCTGAAAAGAAAATATGGTGGCGGGTTGATTTCGTTTTTTATAGTTATTCTGGTTATTCCCGGCTTAGCGGCATTGGAATACTTTAAACTGTTTTCGCTTTTTAATGTTTCCAAATTGATCTATGATTTTATTATTTTAAAACCATTTGGGTTAATTGTTCCTGTGTTTGCAGTAGGATTTTCGTATTTGACAAATAAATGGTTCTTTTCACAAAATTACTATCCTGAGAAATTTAACATCAAAATAAAAGGGGATAAAACAATTGCTGCCGATTTGTCATTCTTAAACCGTTTTGGAATTATCGGAGAAATTATCTCACTTGAGATAAAATTGATATTGAGACACAAACGAACAAAGCAGATTCTGTATATGTCGGTATTATTCCTGTTTTACGGATTGATTTTCTATTCCGGCAAAACGTATGCTAATAATTATGGGATGTTATTTTTCGCTGCCATGTTTATTACAGGTTTTCTGATGTTGATGTTTGGGCAATGGGTCATCAGTTGGGATAGTTCGCATTTCGATACCCTTATGACGAAAAATATACCTGTAAGAACCTATTTAAATGCTAATTATTATTTGCTGATCAGCTTTAATGTGATCTGTTTTATTCTGACAACACCCTACTTTTTCTTTGGAATGCAGATTGTTTACCTGCATCTTGCAGCCTTTATATTTAATATCGGGGTGAATGTCTATTTACTGATTTATCTGGCTACCTATAACAACCGGCGAATAGATTTGACAAAATCATCGGCCATGAATTATCAGGGAACAACCTATAAAAGCTTCCTTATTGTACTTCCCATCATGTTTTTACCCATGATTATCGTTTATGGCATTACAGCATTAAGTTCGATTAAGGTGGCACTATGGACACTTTCAATACTTGGTTTTGCAGGAATATTATTACGACACCAGATAATGACCTTGTGTGTCAATCAGTTTAATCGAAGAAAATACAAACTTGCTGAAGGATTCAGGGAAGGGGAGTGATGTGATGATGTGATGATGTGATAATGTGATAATGTGATGATGTGATAATGAGATGATGGGATAATGAGATGATGTGATGATATGATGATGTGATGATGAGATGATAAGATAATGTGATGATATGATGATGAGATGATGTGATAATGTGATGATGAAATGATGATGTGATGATGTGATAATGAAATGATATGTAAAAAGGTTGATATGAGATATGGAACCAAACAATTTAATCAACCAATCAACCAATCAACCAATTAACCAATCAACCAATCAACCAATCAACCAATCAACCAATTAATCAATCATCAATCAACCAATCAACCAATCAACCAATCAACCAATCAACCAATCAACCAATCAACCAATCAACCAATCAACCAATCAACCAATAAATTAAACAACTAATCAATCATGATTCAAGTTACCGATTTACAAAAAGCATATAACGGAGTTACCGTTTTAAATATTTCTACTTTAACGATTCCTAAAGGTGAAAGTTTTGGTTTAGTAGGTAATAACGGAGCAGGTAAGACTACTTTTTTCAGGTTGATACTGGATTTGATTGAACCAACTGCCGGTGAAGTGCTCATTGACGAACAGAAAGTAATGCGCAATGATGCCTGGAAATCGATTACAGGATCATTTTTGGACGAAGGCTTTTTGATAGACTTCCTAACCCCGGAAGAATACTTCAATTTCGTTGCAAAATTGCATCATCAATCTGAAGGCGACATTGCCCTTTTTCTTGAATCAATGAAAGATTTTTTTAATGATGAAATTCTTTTATCAAAAAAACTCATACGTGATTTCTCAAAAGGAAATCAAAAGAAAATCGGTATTGCTGCTGCACTTATTGGTGACCCGAAAATATTGATACTTGATGAACCTTTTACCGCTCTTGATCCTTCTTCACAAATAAGGCTTAAACGATTCCTCATTGACTTACAAACCCGTTTCAATATGACCATGTTAATTTCAAGTCATGATTTAAACCATGTTACCGAAGTCTGCAATCGTATTGTTGTTCTTGAAAAAGGAACGATCGTGCGGGATTTAAATACTGATTCGGATACTCTTAAAGAGTTGGAAACTTATTTCGCTGTATAAATAAATTATAATTTAAAGTTTTCGTCTACGCGGTATTTTCCATACATTTCTTTGATGGTGCAACATTCAGTATACGCATCGTGCTCAAAAAAAAGAATCTGTTGCTTTTCAGCAGCTTCGTCGAGTAAGATTTTCTTTTCTTTCATGGCTGTAATCGGATAGGTATCGAAAGCAGATATCCATGAAACAGGTACTGTAGGTGCAATCGGAATCACATCTCCCACATATACGTATGTTTTTAATCCAGTATGAATATAGCTTACAAGTTGGCCCAATGTATGTCCATTGAAAATTCGTAGTTCTATTTCCGGACAAATCCATTGATTCTCACTCACAAGTTTAAGCATGCCATGTTCCTGTATTGGTATCATATTTTCACTGAAATAGGAATCTCCTTCCCGTACATTTGGATCTAAGAAGTTTTTCCACTGTTCTTCACCTACCCAATGTGTGGCATTTGGAAAAGTTAGTTCAACAGCAGTTCGATCTTCATTGAATTGGGTACATCCACCACAATGATCAAAATGTAAATGAGTCAAAACAACATCTGTAATGTCTGAACAATGGTAGCCCAACTGGTTTAGTTCAAACTCGAAATTTATGACTCCTTTAAATTCATAATATTTCAGGTATTCTAATTGTTTGTCACCGGTACCGGTGTCTATCAGAATACGTTTTTTACCGGTATCAATAAACAGACAACGCATATTGAGCTGACAGAAATTCTCTTCATCACACGGATAGCGTTTCTGCCATACACGTTTGGGAACAACTCCAAATATTGCTCCTCCATCAACATGAAAAGAACCTGCTTCAATTTTATGTAATTTCATTTTAGTTAATTGGTTAATTGGTTAATTAGTTAATTAGTTGAATAGGTAATTGATTAATTGGTTGATAAGTTTTCTGATTTTTAAGCAGCATCGTTTCATCTTCACATCTTTTCATACTATATACACTTTACAAACATTCAATCTTTCTAAACTTCACAAACTTTTTTGTACATTTGTGTTTTAATTAAATTTCGACAAAAATAAGTAAAAACATTCATCATCCAATCATATGCAACGAGTTCATTTTATTGCCATAGGTGGAGCTGCCATGCACAACTTAGCCATTGCAATCAGCAAAAAAGATAATTTTCAGGTAACAGGATCCGACGACGAAATCTTCGAGCCATCACGCAGTAGACTGAAAGAAAATGGTCTGTTACCCGATAAATTGGGTTGGTTCCCTGACCGGATTTATAAGGGTTTGCATGCAGTTATTTTAGGTATGCACGCCACTGCTGATAATCCTGAACTAATTCGTGCAAAAGAATTGGGATTGAAAATATATTCCTTTCCCGAATACCTTTATCAACAGACCCGTAGTAAAACACGTATAGTTATTGGAGGTAGCCACGGAAAAACAACAACTACGGCAATGATTTTGTTTGTATTAAAGCAAATGAAAATTGATGCTGATTACATGGTCGGTGCTCAGATCGAGGGGTTTGACAATATGGTGAAGCTATCCTACGAATCACGGATTGCTGTTTTTGAAGGTGATGAATATTTGACCTCACCATTGGACCCCCGTCCCAAATTTCATTTATATAAACCTCATATTGCCGTTCTTACAGGTATTGCCTGGGATCATATCAATGTCTTTCCAACATTTGATAATTATGTGGAACAATTCAGGAAGTTTGCCGATTTAATGGAAGTACAGGGTCGTTTGATTTACTTTGATGGAGACGAGAATCTGAATGAAATTGCAGCACATTTACGTCGTGATATCGTGCCATTTCCTTACAATACTCCGGAATATGAAGTTAGAGATGGCGTAACCTACCTGATCACTAAATATGGAGATGTGCCGTTAAAAGTTTTTGGCGAACACAATCTTCAAAATATGAATGCGGCACGTTTGGCGTGCAGGCAAATTGGAGTGACCGACGAGCAGTTTTATTCAGTTATATCTGAATTCCCCGGTGCCTCGAATCGCCTTCAAAAGATTGCTGAAACAAGTAAATCTATTGCATTTAAAGATTTTGCTCACTCCCCCTCAAAACTAAGAGCAACCGTAAAGGCTGTAAAACATCAATTCCCGGATCGTAAATTGATAGCCTGTATGGAATTGCATACTTTCAGCAGCCTGACAGAAGAGTTTTTACCTCAATATTCCGGTTGTATGGATGAAGCTGATGTCGCATTTGTTTATTACAATCCCGAAGTGATTCAACACAAACATTTGAAAAATATTGATCCTGAACAGGTAAAACTGGCATTCGGAGGAAAAAACCTTACTGTTTTTACAGATTCGGAAGCATTGCAAGTAAAACTCCGGGAATTAAATTACGACAATTCGGCATTGCTATTGATGACATCAGGGAATTTTTCAGGTGTAAACCTGATTGATTTTGCAAACGAACTGCTTAAGAAGGAGTAAGAGGTAAGAGGTAAGAGGCTAGAGGCGAGGAATGAGAAATGAGTAAGCAGTTGGTAGTAAGAAGTAAATAGTTTGTTGTAGATGATATCAAGTTTCCAGGCCTTACTTTACCACTCAACCAATACCCCGATTAACCAATTACCCAGTTAGCCAGTTAACTAAATAACCAATTAGCCAATTAACCATTTACCTAACCACGAATGACTGAAAAACAAAAATTATTAGATAGCCGGTATATGCGTATGGCCAGAATCTGGGCTGAAAACTCATACTGTAAGCGTAGACAAGTAGGTGCATTGCTTGTAAAAAATCAAATGATTATTTCGGATGGTTATAACGGAACACCTTCGGGATTCGAAAATAATTGCGAAGATGAAAACAATGTGTCTAAACCATATGTTTTACATGCCGAAGCCAATGCGATTACAAAAGTTGCCCGTTCACACAACAGCAGTGATAATGCTACCTTATATGTAACTGCTTCTCCTTGTATTGAATGTGCAAAACTGATCATTCAATCGGGAATAAAAAGAGTTGTGTTTGGAGAACAATATCGCATTATGGATGGTGTGGAACTATTAATGAGAGCTAAAATAGATATCGTATATCTTGAAAAAGAAACTGAATAAAATGCATTAATGTGACTTTAATAAGTACTTAAGAACAGGAATAAATTGATGTCCTGTTTTCTTTTGCTCAAATCAGATCTATCCGACAAGTTTTCTCATAAATAAAAATTTTTTGTTATCATGGAAAATAGGATAATGACGAAGTGAAAAGTATAAAGATGTTTACTCTCATATAACTGAATTTATTAATTTATTTCTTTTTGGTTTTTTTTTCTCTATATTTTTTTATTGTTATTCTATAATCCGATCAAATTAATCCGATTTAATTAATTTCAGGACGTTGAAATATTACGTATTTTTTCTTTTGTCCTAATCTTTTCTCTTGGTTCTTTTATCTTTTTTCTATATATACAAAAATATTTTTTATGAATAAGAAAAATTTATTATTGGTATTGATCGTTTTTCTTGCTGTTATTAGTGGTGTTCTTCTTGGTAATTTGCTTTCCCGTCGTGCTAACGGATTGGGATTCTCGAGAATGTTGACTCACAGCAAAGTTGATGATTTACTTTCCATCATAAATGCCCAGTATGTTGATACTGTAAATGTAAAAGAACTGACAGAAGAGCTAATGACTGATTTGACATCAAAGCTCGACCCACACACTGTTTATATCCCGGCTTCCGATTTAGCTGATGTAAATAGTGAACTGGAAGGCAGTTTCAGTGGTATTGGCGTTCAGTTTAACATCCAGAATGATACGATTATGATTGTGGCGGTTGTCAGCGGTGGACCATCGGAAAAGGTCGGTCTACTGGCAGGTGATCGCATTGTTCAGGTCAATGATTCGTCCTTCGTTGGTAAAAAAATTACCAACGAAAAAGTAATGAAGAAATTACGGGGTAAAAAAGGAACTAAAGTAAAACTAGGAATCCGTAGACATGGAACAAAGGAAATATTGCATTATTCTATTACCCGCGGTGAAATTCCTGTAAATACTGTCGATATTGCCTATATGATTCAACCCGGAGTTGGTTTTATCAAAGTAAATAAATTCGGTTCGACAACGTATACAGAATTCCTGAACTCAATAGCTACCCTACGAAGTCATGGAGCTAAAAAGTACATCATTGATCTGCGTGAAAATAGTGGCGGGTTTATGGAACAGGCGGTCAATATGGTGAATGAATTTTTACCGGGAGGGCGTATGATTGTATATTCAAAAGGTAAAGCATATCCCCGTTCAGAAGCAAAATCGGATGGAAAAGGAAGTTGTATCAATCAACCAATTGTTGTACTTATTGATGAATTTTCAGCTTCAGCAAGTGAAATCTTTTCAGGTGCCATTCAGGATAATGACCGTGGTATGATTATTGGCCGGAGATCGTTCGGGAAAGGATTGGTTCAACAACAGCTTAATCTGCCCGATGGTTCGGCTGTAAGGCTCACTGTTGCCCGTTACTATACCCCATCCGGACGAAGCATTCAAAAGCCATATGTAAAAGGGAAAGGACAGGATTATGAAATGGATATCATGAAACGTTATATGCATGGTGAAATTGACAGTCAGGATAGCATTCATATGGCTCATAAGGTTAAATATAAAACATTCGGTGGACGAACAGTATACGGAGGAGGTGGCATTATGCCCGATATCTTTGTTCCCCGTGATACATCCGAATATACACCTTACCTGAACAAAGTGATAAATTATGGATATCTGTATCAGTTTGCATTCCAGTATGTGGATCGTAATCGTGAAAAACTGAAAACTTTAAAGACATGGCAACAGATGGATAGCTATCTTACCAGTCAGAATCTGATTCCCTCGTTTGTAGCTTATTCAACTTCAAAAGGGGTTGTTGCAAACAAAAAACAGATTGATATCTCAAAACGTTTTTTATTAATGCAATTAAAAGCCTATATTACACGCAATATTCTGGGGGATACCGGTTTTTATCCGATGATGTACAAGGACGATAAAACTGTAAAACGTGCACTTGAAACATTGAATAAGAAATAAATTCAAAAATATTTCATAAATAATCAACCTCTTCAAAATTTGATTTTTGAAGAGGTTGTTTGTTTTTTATTACTTGTAAACTTCTCAATTCTATAGTATTTTCTGAACCGGAATTTGCTTTCACTACTATTTCCCATTAGATCATTTTCAGAATCCAAGTCAACTATATTTCAGGTATTTCTAATGTAAATTCGGTATACTTTCGGTAATACTTCACTAAACTTTTGTAGAAATTCCGGTGAATATATTTGGGCATTATGCTGAATTACGGTGTTATTGCTGTCAAATATATACAGTAATATGTCCTTATTAGGTCCTCATTTCTTTGATTTATTCTTAGGTTTAGTTAATTGGTTACCGGAGACATAATGAATAGGAAACGAAAATTAAATCATTAACGATATATACACCTTTTATTTTGAAAGTATATTTGTAGTTAAATCTTCGTTTCATTTACAGAAAAGCATTTTTTACTAATTTTGTTTATTATAAAAAATTAAAGGAACCGGCAACTGCCGGTTCCTTTAATCGATTGGGTTGAAATAAGATGTTTTATTGTTTAATAATCTTATGAATGCTTTTCCCCTGAAAAGTGATTACTTCCATTATGTACACGCCTTTTGTCAGCGTTGAAACATCCATGGTGTTGGTGTTAGTTACAGCTTTTATCAGGGAACCCTGCAGGCTGTAAATATTAACACCTTTCACTTCGTAAGGTGACGTGATGTAAACATAACCGGTTGTTTCGGTAGGGAATACGGATATGCTGTTTTGAATCGTGGGATCATTAATTCCATTTGGCAAACTGATACTTCTGTCTGTAAAAATCAATAATTCTCCGGCCGGCATGCTGATAGTCATAGAAGTGTTGGTTACATTAAGTTGATCGCCGGTGAGAAGGTTATACCAAATGCCTGTTTTAGGAAAATTAGGAGTAGCATTAATGGTTGCTGAGGCATTGAAATTCCCCAGTACCACCATATCCAGATCAGAATGTGTCAGGCCAATCCTTCGTCCCAAATTCCAATCGGCTATAGCGATATTTAGCTCAAAAGTTCCCTGGGTAAAAGCGGTGGGATACATTTTGCGAAGCGTCATTATTTTAGCACAGGCGTCTGAAGCCGCTTTCCGGTGTGCCAGGTTTAACCAGCCCCATGCCGAAGGTTTTTCATTGGTACGTCCTCCAAGTGAATTAATAGAATAATCGTAACCCATTTCACCAAATTCATAGATCATTTTAGGTCCTGGAATCAGGGTGGTAAAGGCGACATTCAAAGGAACACGGGCAACACGGGCAATAGAATCAGTGGTCATTCCTCCTAGTCCGCTTATTTTCGCGTTATAAAAATTACGTTCTTCATCGTGACTTTCGGCATATCCGACCCAATTGCGGGGTGTCGTGTTCAATGATCCAAAATCACTGTTGGATTGTATGCCCATTGCAGATTGTGAATATGAATTATAGGTAATGTTGTTAACGGTTGATAGTGTATTCCTCCACAGGTACATTCCCTTATTCGCTAAGACACTCTCTTCGGTGTTTATACAGAAATGTTCCAGTATAAACATTGCATCGCTTTTTACGGCTTTTACCGCATCGTAATAGGTGCTTAAATTATCAATTCGTGATTGATCGTAGGTACTTTCGGTTCCTGAGTTCTGAGTAAATCCCTTCGTAAGATCCATCCGATAACCATCTACTTTATATTCGGTAATCCAGAATTGCAATACGCGTTCGAAATACTGTTTTGTACCAAAAAAGCTATGATTGAAGTCGTTAAAAACGCTGTATTGATGAGGAGCCACCGGATTCATCCATGGGTTATTGGCGGCAGGACGGCTGTTTACGGCATCCCAGTAAAGCATGGCGAAAGGACACTGTCCTGTTGCCTGATTGAAAACCATATCCAGGAATACTGCCATACCACGTTTGTGGCATTCGTCAATAAATTTCTTATACATATCTTCATTGCCGTACGCTTTATCGGGGGCAAAATAATGATTCGGATTGTACCCCCAACTTAGGTTTCCATCAAATTCGCACACGGGCATCAATTCAACGGCTGTTATTCCGAGGTTTTTCAGATAATCCAGTTTCGTGATGGCAGCAGCCAATGTCTTTTCAGGAGTAAAATCACGGAGTAACAATTCGTAAATGACCATGTTCTGTGCAGTAGGCATAGTGAAAGTGGGCATTTCCCATGCATAAGCCGGTTTAGCAGTTTGGAGAGTAGCCACAAGGCCGGTAGTTTTGCCCACCGGGTAAGGTTTTAAGTTCGGGAATACCGTGGAAGTGGCATTGATATACGAATCGTTTGCAGGATCGAGCACCATTTCAGTATACGGGTCACTTACCCTTAACACTCCGTCCACCAGGTACTGGTATCCGTAAACCTGACCGGGAGTAAGTCCGGTAATGGTACACCACCAGTAATCACCGTCTTTATACAACTGGTAAGAATTCTGTTGTGACCAGTTATTAAAGTCCCCGATCAGGAATACATTAGTTTTCCCGGGGGCATACATCACCAACGTGGCAGAAGTGTTATCGATATAATTTATCCCGTCCTTTACTCCGGCGGGACGTGCCAGCGTGGTAACGGCAGCGGGTACAAACAGCTGCAGGGTGTCAGCCGCCATTACTCCGTTCAGGCTTGCCTGTGCAATAAGGGTATAATTGGCGGGAGTTGCAAAAGTATAGGTATAGCTCAGTGAGGTGGCAGCAGTGACAGTCTGGACGCTTGTGCCATTGACCAACAAATTCAGGTTGGAGGCCGCTGAAGCTGTAAACTGTATATTCATCGCTGTGCCCAGTGGAACAGTTTGGTTGGTGGTGGGGTTCGTAAATACCACGTTTAAACCTGACTTGAAAACGTCAACAAAGATATCGGTACCACCAGTGTTTTTACCCTCTTTCGTTAATAATCCATTGCGAAATACAAAGGCCATTTTGGTTACAATCTCACCGGCTGTCAGGCCATAATAGGTAGCCATATCAGGAGTAATTGCCAGATTCCATTTGTTGTTTCCAAGTGAAGTCATTTTGTACTTGGCTGAATTATCTCCCCAGGTGGGAGCATGTTTCCAATCAGAGCTAGTTGCACTGGCAGTTGTAATAACTCCTGTATGTGCATAGATTCCATCTGTTCCTGTATAATCTTTTAGTCCGGCTGTTCCGAGAGTTGCATCATAAATAACATTGATTATCCCACTATTCTGGGTTACAACTATTGGTGTTGTGGTTACAATTTGTGCAAAACTCCAGACTGAAAATAAAGAGATAAGAAGTGTAAAAATATATTTTTTCATAGGAGTAATAAATTAAGGATGTATATTTTTTGACATAGAGTTGCTTTCTTATAAGCTGACAAATATAACCCATTATTCAGCAGTATAATACCAAATAAGGAATGAAAAGTGCTATTTTCTTTGCAAACGATTGCACCTGTATGTTTCAAGAAAGAATAAAATAAAAAAGACTGCATCCGTAAATGCAGTCTTTCATTAATAGTGATTAAAATTCAGTCAGTTAAGGTACTTTAATGAAATAGAAGCTACCATCAACATCATTTAAAATAATGGTGTATTTACCTGATTTAAAAGGAATGTTTGTACCGTTATTCACGCCAAGACCTGCAGGGAAATAGCCATCACCCCAGTTATGATCGTTCCAGTTGCCGTTAGCACGGAACTTCAAACCGCCACTTCCAACAGGAGGAGTGAAATTAGTAGTGAAAGTATAGGTAGTATACCAGATGTGGTTATTGGTCGATGCACCGGCAACCATAGGTATATCCGAACCCCAGGCACTTCCCGGGAACTCACCGATCATTCCCATTGAAGCAAAACTTGCAGAAGGAGCTGTTGCAGGAACAATGGTTAATGTGTTGAGAATTGAATTTAAGTTTATTGTATAATATCCATCAGTTGTCATCTTTATATTGCCATCTCCACCATTGTGAATATAGGTAGTTCCTGTCATACCCCATGATTCAGACCAGCTGCCCACATCGCGGATCAGTTTAAATTCTGCTCCGCCCTTGAAATAGCCGGTATAAGTGTATTGACCATCACCGGTACTGTTGTACACATTTCCTGTAACAATACTTAACGGGAATAAAGAAACACCTAAACCGCCAATTGAATTATTCCAGGCACCATCGCCAATAGCTGCACCAATCAGGAACCATGGACGCAATGTAACTGCGTAATACGGGTTCACGGCCAATACGGTGATATCAACATTGGCAGTACTTGTGTTGCCATTGCCATCACTCATGGTATAGCTAAAGCTGTCGCTTCCTGAATACCCGGTTGTCGGAGTATAGGTCACTGTGCTGTCGGAGTTAATAACTGTAATACCGTGTCCCGGAGTTGTGACACTTAACACAGATAATGCATCTTTTTCAGGATCGGTATCATTTGACAGGACTGCGATTTTTAATGAACTGTTCATTGCAAGTGTTGCCACATCATTCAAAGCCAGTGGTGGATAATTGTAAGGCGTTACAAGTGCATTTAATGTCCCTGAAGTGTAAAGACTTTTCGTTCCGCCTTTCACAATGTATGCCAGCAGACGTATATAAACAGTCCGTTGAACTGCATTTTTATTGTATTTCTTAATGGAATCATTGAAGTTTTTATAATTTACTTTTACATCGGAACCTGCTTTACCATTAAACGAAATCGGAATTGTTTTGAATTTGGCAAAATCAGTAGTGTTTGCAAATTCGATAATGTACTGTGTAGTTGCATTAGGATCAGCCAGTTTAAGAACAGATGATACTGTAATTATCGATAAAGAGTCGGACAGTTGACTCGCCAGAATGGTTAACGGACTTACACCGACTTTAATAACAGCCGTAAATCCGGTTGTGTCCTGAGCAGTCATTTGGGCATAATTAACAGGTTTTGCCACCGGTTGATTGTCAAATTGACTGTTACATGAAATAAAGGTCATGCAACCCATCAGGACTATACTAAAGAATAATATTGTTTTCTTCATCTTATTTTATTTTTGGTAGTTTAAAACATCATAGATTTTTGAATAAGTTCTGCCGGTTTAAAGGCAGAACTTATTGGATTATTTATTTTTTGAAGAAAAAGTAGCTTCCATCTATATCGTTAAGTACGATAGTATAAGAACCTTTAATACCCAGGATGTTTTTTCCCCCTTTTACTCCTATAGCATAGTTCGTATAGATAGGATCACCATCATTGGCACTTGGGGTGCCCCAGTTTACATCCCATGCGGAATTTGCACGAATTTTACATTGATAATCGGCTGTAAAAGTATAATTGATATACCAGACATGATTATTTGTCGTTTCTGATGGAGTCATTACAAGATCAGGAAGAGATGCCCAGTTTGTCTCAGGCATGGCACCCGTTAAACCCATGGAAGCATAAGTTGTAGGTGCAGGTGTTGTCGCAGCAACTGGTACTATTTTCAATGTGTTGTCAATAGAATTGAGTGTAATAGTATAATAACCATCACTTGGCACATTAATGTTGTTTGCACCATTTTGAACATAAGCTGTCCCAGTCATACCCCATTGAGTCCCATCCCATTTTAAATCAGGTCCGATTATTTTAAATGAGCGGGATGCAGCAAAAAAGCCTGTGAAAGTATATTCGCCATCACCTTTTAAATTGTATTTTTTGCCTTGTTCAATGCTTAATGGATAAATTGAAGATCCAATATAGGCCTTATCATTATGCCATGCTCCATCACCTAAGCCAATTATATACCAGAACCTTAAAGCAGGAACATCAATATAAGCGAATAATGGTAAGACATAAGGCGTAATTTTCAGCATAACAGCATTCGAATAAAGCGGTTTTACTGTGACGGTATGTAATGAATCCATAGGATTTGTTACTGTTGTACTAACAACACCCTTCAAACGGATAAACACATTTTTTTGAACAACCGTGTTTGGCAAAACGCCCCCCGGATACAAAGCAATGATGGCTTTGTCCATTTCGAGGGTATTCACACCAACTTTTTGACCATTCACTGTTGTTGGCAGGCTTTGGAAAGTTCCGGCATTAAAAGTACTGTCAAAGCAAACCTGAGTGGTGTAGTTTACAGCTGCAGTAAATCCATAATCTGGTTCAACACAGGTGATTGAATCCATGTCTAACTGAGAATTTGCATCTGTCAATACGTAATTTGAATATATTGGTTGGTTCAGATGGAATCTAAGGGTTCCACTTTCTGCCAATGGATTAATTTTCACGCCCATTTGATCCTGGCAAGAATTTAACCCCATCATAGTAAGCAGAATAAAGAATATTATATTTATTTTTTTCATATGATTATTTTTCTTAAAAGTTAGATTTTAAATTGTCTTTTAGTATCCCGGATTTTGAATCAGATTTGAATTGTTATTCAAATCAGAAGTAGGTAAAGGATAAATATTATAGTTTGCACTAAATGGTGAACCACCTAAGGTACCACCTTTCCAATCCCAATTATATTGATTACTTCCACCAAAATTTCCGAAACGTATTAAATCAATTCGACGGCGTCCTTCAAAATAAAATTCACGGGACCATTCATCCAAAATACCCGGAAGTGATACAGAGGACAGAACAGATGTTTTTGCTCTGGTCCGGAGTGCATTGATGGCTTGTAAAGCAGTATATCCGCCAATTTCAGCAGCGCCTCTTGTAACAGCCTCTGCATAAGTCAGATAAGCTTCTGCTTTACGCATAAGTGGTATATCTGTGTCGGGCATAGTAACATCTGATATTTTAGTTGTATCACCATCGGCTCTACCATTCGTAAATTTGAACACTGCTAATCCCTGTTTTGGGTCTGTCCTGTCCAAAATTATTACCGGTCTGTTATTGCCAAATAACATGGCGCGGTCATCTCCTGCAGCTACCCTTAAATCAACTAAATCTGCACCAGCAGGTAAAGTCCCTGATGGAAAGAACTTTTCGGTCAGAGCCTTTTTAGCCCTGTTACATCCCCATCTGCTGCTTGGAAGATAATTGGATACACGTGGATCAGTCATATCTGTAAAGGCAGAAGAAGCAACCAGGTAACAGGATCCTGCATAGGAGGAAATCTTTTTACCATTTGCAGCTACAGGGAAAATCAACTCATTGGGGGCGTCATTTACGGCAGAACCATCAATGGCACCGGCATTATCACCCATAAATAGATACCGGTATTTAGAAGCAAGCTGGTAATCCGAATCAATGACTTTTTTAGCAAATATTGCAGCAGAATCAAATTTGGCATTACCGGTATATACCTGAGCATTGAGGTACATGCGGGATAATAGTAAATAACTGGCAACCACATCAACACGATAATAATCATGTGTTTTTGTTTGGTACATATCAGGTTGTATGGCAGTCAGTTCGCTTTTAATCCAGTTGAATAGATCGGCTCTTTTAATTTGTTTAGGCAAAGCAGTGCTTACAGTAGTAGCAAAAGGAACATTCCCATATAAATCCATTAAGTTATAATAATGAAGGGATCGAATAAAACGAACTTCAGCCCTTTGTTTCACTGATTCAGCATCCGTTTTTCCTGCCGTAAGATCCAAAAATGAATTACAGGTAGTGATTTCAATGTAGCTGTATTCATAAAAATTCTGAATGATTGGATTGGCAGAATTCGGTGTGTTGATTTGCACTCCCAAAATACCGGGATTTGCTTCATAAGGCCAGCAAGCTTCGTCTGTACACAGTTCGTTCATGTTCCAGTAAGTACGGAATAACCCGAAGTTGCCTTCGTCTGAAGCCTGAACATCCGGATTTCCTGAAGGTCCTTGTAAACCGGTCAACTCGAAAGAAGAATAAATTTTCGCGAATACCTGAAGTTGATTAAATTTCTGGTTTACACTGGGATCTATGGGCGTTACATTTAAATCGTTTACACAAGAAGATAAGCTTATGCAAAGGATTAACAATGTACTATATAAGTAGGTTTTTTTATTTACTTTTTTCATATTCTTTAGATTGTTGAATAATTATTTAAAAATTAAGGCTTAAACCAATAACAGTTACAATCGGTTTCGGGTATATATTATTGTCAATCCCATTATTAGAACTGGTATTTACTTCAGGATCCAATCCGGTGTATTTGGTAATAATAATTGCGTTTTGAATTGTTGCTGAAATTCGTGCACTCGAAATAACCTTAAACAGGTTTTTGAATGAATACCCTAATGTTATATTGTCACAACGTAAAAAAGAAGCATTTTGAACATAATAATCTGAAAACTTATAATCTGTACTGGAAGCTGAGAAATTTGTTACCAGTGCTGATGATGGTTTATTGTTCAATGCCCCGTTTCTGAATATGCTTGCATTGGAAAGGTTCGAATTATTGGCGGCATAGTCATTGTAAACAAAATTTCCGATACTTGCATGCCAGTTTGTACCAATATCAAAGTTCTTATACGTAAACTTAGCAGAAAATCCCATGGTAACATCACCGGCTGGCTTGTGGAATAAATATTGATCTGCCGAAGTGATTTTACCATCCCCATTCCTGTCAACATATAGATTCTGAATAGGCTTTCCTGCATTCGAGTATACTTGTTGATAAACAAGGAATGAATTGACCGGGTAACCTACTTTTAAAGCCTGGATCGTACCAAAGTCGGATATGTTTCCTCTTAAGATGACCGTTGAAGCAGAATCAGAGAGTGTCAGTTTAGTTATTTTATTTTGATTATAAGTTACATTATATCCTAAATCCAACGACATGTTTTTGGATTGTATTGCCTTTGCATCAATTGAAAATTCTACACCTTTGTTTTGTAATGATCCGACATTTGATAAAACAATATTGGAGAAATTAGTTCCCACCGGAACATGAATAAGGTTTAATAAATCATACGTATT
>Ga0302210_10000447_pt1 | contig 18884 bp, 37 predicted proteins | sample II_Fen_E3_2_FD_198793 | JGI IMG/M metagenome (GOLD analysis project Ga0302210, IMG submission 198793) | Peat permafrost microbial communities from Stordalen Mire near Abisko, Sweden - II_Fen_E3_2 | ecosystem: Environmental > Terrestrial > Soil > Wetlands > Permafrost | place: Sweden: Abisko... | reverse complement strand
AAGTCTTCAACGTTGGCTTTATTATAGGCTCGAACATATTTGTTAACCTTTTCAATTACCCGTTCTCTTTGGCTTAGAGCATAAGAGTTGAAGGCTCGTTTAAAAGTCAGTTCGTTCTTATCTGCCTTCTTTAAAAACTGATTATAGTATTTGGCTCTAAACTCTTTATTTTGAAGGGGGTGAGCAAACGCACCTTTAGCATTAGGGTCAGCTGGTGTTGGGGCAGGTGTAGCCTCAGCAACGGGCTCAGCGGTTACACTGCTTAGAGTTGTCATATTAAACGGTACTAAGACATCATCGCCACCCTCGCCTTCGATTGGGTCACGTCCAAAGATTTCTCTTATCTCATTAACGCTTAAGTATTTACCAAAGCCATTTTCGGCTAATTTAATTTTTGCGTCTATATTCTCTGGGGTCTTATCAACGATATCTAATTTAAAATCAGAAGCTAAATCAACATCCGAGTTTAGTAATGTGCCGATTGATTTTTGTTCTGGTAAAATGGTTTCCTTTAAGAACGAACGAAGGGCAAGGTCAGCGTTATCAAACGTACTGCCTTCGGCTAACGCTAAAAGTGGCTTAGGTACTTCGGTTAAGATACATAAATCATCAAGCGTCATTTTCTTGCCTTCTAGATAGCCTAACTCCGCTGGGTTAAGACCCAAATTGTTAACCTGAACGTCACCACCCAAAAACATCGGAGCACCCGTGCGTTTAGCCTCGGCATATTTCTCCGTATATTTTTCTCGAAGTTCCTCAGTCTGTAATTTAGTAAGCTTATCTCGTTCCTTAAACGAAATGACGGTGTCTAACTTACCGCCGTTCTTTAAGATTTCATATTGTAGTTTCTCAATTTCAAGTGAGCTAGAGATAGTTAAGATACCAGCCTTTAAAAGCGAAATACCCTGACGGATGTCACGGGGGTTAGGTCGGCGGTCGTAAATAATTTCATCTATCTCGTAACGCTGTTCGCTTCCACCCTCGGTAGTGTAAGTGTAATAGGAGATTGTGCCGTCCGTATTGTAATACTTCTTAACGCCCATCGGCATTAGTAAGTGAAGTTCACTAACTTTAGACTTAGCAAATAACTCCGCCCCTTTCTTCTTCCAAACATAAACTTCACCGAAGATATCTTTGTACTTCTGCCACATTGAGAAAAATTGGCTTTGAGTCATTAACGGGTTTGGTTTTGCTAACAGTTCTAGTATCGGAGCATTAACGATTTCAGTGTCGCCTTTCTTAGCGGTAAACTCAATCTCACCAACTTTAGTCGCACGTTTTTCTAACGCCTTATTGATGTAGATTGATTTTTCGTAAGCGGTTAAGTAACTGATGTTTACGCCCTTCGCCCCACTTTGAAACAACAAGTTAACCTTGTCGTCTGATGTACCAACTAATTGTTCGAAAGCTCCTTTTATTCTAGAAATAAAACTCATAGTATTTTTGGGTAACTAAAACGAGCAAGTGCCTAAAATAAGTTTTAGCTTATTCCTAGCAGTTGCTCGTTATTAGTTCTTCTATACAACGGGCGGTTGTAAGAAAACCTAGCTAGTATCTTATGCGAGATGACTCTCGTGTAGTTTAAAAATTCGATACTAATTCGGCTATTAAATTTGGAAACAAAACCTTGACTCTCTAATTATACCAAAATATAAATATACCGTCAATAAATTTTAGGTAGCTTCATTGACTTTGTAGCACCGCTTAGTCGTGGAGGCTTCCACTCGCACAACTTTTCCGTCTTTTACGATGAGCTCAAGAGTCAGAACGCCGAACGGAGTGAACTTACACTCGTTAGTAATGATATCAATGATTTCTTTTTCGGGTTGTGACATAGATTATAACCATCCGATAAACGGAGGCTCGTAAAATGTTAATGCTAAAGCGTCAGCGTAGTCGGGTGATTTCTTATGTCTGCGTCTTACGAACTCCTTAGGTTCTAAGATAATCTTACGTTCTCCCGTCTGTATTTTCCACTTAATCCAAAATATCTGCTTCATATCGGTGCTGTCGTCAATCTCTCCACCAACTAAACACCAGTCCTTTAATCTCCAAAATAGCTCAGCCTTGATGTTAGCGTAGGTTGCGTCATCATCTGCTGGCATACCGACTGATACGCTATTAACGGCGTGACCTAGTTCAATCAATCTATCGCAGACTCCTCGACCAATACCAATATCATCAATCGCAATATCTTCGTCTAATATGTCAAACTCCTCAATCAGTTCTTCAACTACGGTCACGTTTACCATCGTATCACGCACGTTAGTCATCCGAGCAATGAAGGCTAAGCCACCCTTACGCACGATGAAGGGGCTCTTATCACCACCGCCACCGATATCAACGCCTAGCTTGACTCTAGTCGGCTTCACGCCTCGACTAAGTTCGTCCTGTGTCATTTCAGCAAAGAGTCGCTTAATCTCTGCCACAGGCTTAAATTTGACCTGCTCAGGGGTAAGCAACTGACGGTAGCCGTCCTTATCTAACTCATCCAGCGGTGGAAACTCGCACTTATATAAAATCGAGTAGAGGGGCTTAGTGCTGGCTTCATCTAAAAACTCTTGGCTATACCGCCCTTCGGACACGGCAATCACATCATCAATGAAGATACGGTGATAGGCTGGGTTTTCCCAACTCTTTTTAAAATGGCTATATGGCTCAGCGGAATAGAAGGGGTTACCAATCTTACAGTAGAAGCCGTCCGCTCCTTTACCAGCAATCATACGGAAGATGGTTGCCTCGTTATTATCACTAATTAAATTATACTCATCGCCGATAACAATCTTCGAGCCTAGACCCATAGCTGACTCGATTGATTTATTCGAGTTCTTTTCTTGGGATGATACCACGAAAATGCCACCGCCATTATTTAAGATAATTCTGGTCTTGCTATCTTCCTGACGCAGTCTGTCTAATCGGGTGTTCTTCTCAAGTCGAGTGGCAAAGAACGGAGCGTCACCTAAATGCTCAACGAAGTATCGCATTGTTAGTTTTGCCTTCTCGGTTGATGGAGCAACTACGGCGACTATCTCTCCCTGAACACAAGCGATGATAATACAAGCCAGAGCTACAAACAAAGTCTTACCATACTGGGTAGAGCAGATGATTTGAACCCTCTTGTTGTCCCTAAAGATTAAAGCGTCAAAGATTACTAACTGTCCGTATGAACAAACCTCATCCGCTGGTTGCCCTTCAATTACAAAACTATGTAGTAGGGTTTTCAGGGCGACTCTCCTCGACTCGCTTAGTTGGGGTAGTATTGGTTTGAACATCTTTTATCATAGCGTTCATTTGCTCTAAAAGTTCTCGACTCTCTGCTCCGCCTTCATTGACTTGAAGTCTTTGCTGGTAATCAGGGTGTCGGTGCTTTAAGAAAAAACACATCGCCTTTAAATCTTTCTTATTGTAAATCTTAGTTTTTAAAAACTCATCCGTGTCCTCAAGTATCTTACTCTCACAGTTTAAAAAGTAATCGCCGAAGGTCATACCGTTGCTGTCATCTAAAATAGTATTACTATCACGCCACGCATAAACGGTCTGCCTGTTAAAGCGACCGAACTTAGATGCTGGTTTAAGTTGTCGAAATTGTAGTGTCGCCTTGCTGAGGTTTCCGTAACACGCAATATAGAACGCTAAGAACTTAATCTTGTCCGCTCTGGTGAACACTCCGCTGTTTCTTTCCCCCCTGTATTCAATCGCCATAGATTTGTAGTAAAAGCCTGTTTTGTCAAATTTACCTTAGTTTGGTAAAAAAATGTTTGAGTGCTTTTGGGAGAGATAATAAGTCATCCCTTAATCATCTCCCCTGAAAGTAGCCAAACAAATGTTTCCTTAGCCTATTTAATTATACCACGACTGGTCGATAAAAAATACGAGCTCACCGAGTGCTAGGGAGATTAAGCCGATAAAATACAGTTCTGGCAGACCCCCCATATAGATACACATAAACAAAGAAACCAGACCAGCGAAACTAAAGAGGCTTTTAAGTATCACGTACCAGAAGTGGTATTTGTTATCTCTAACCTTCTTAGTCTTGATTTGGTTCTTGACGAAGCTATTAAATGAGCTCATAGATTTTATTTTATTTTAACGTTTATAGTTATTTAGTTTCCTCAATCGCACTGATAGCCACTACCTCTGAGAAATCAACGTCATATTCCTTGCCAACTTCGAAGTAAACATTATCATTTACAATCAACTGTTCGATAAGACCAGCTGGGGTGTATTTGTAGAAATTCTTATTTTCATCGCTACCGCTAGTTACTGGTCTGAGCTTGAAAAATCTGCCCGACTCATTTACGCCACCCTCGATACACTTAAACTTTGCTCTAATCATAAAATTAATAGTTATTTTTTCTTAAACCTTACAGTGAACAATGGGTCGTACTCCGTCTTATTCTCATCGGTTAACTCAACTGATTTACCACTAACTAAGTCGATAAGGGCTAGGTCTGATATCATCTGGTTATCTGAGGTAATATTAAGCTTCAAACTTTCTAACTTATCAAACTCCTCTTTAAAGTCGGCTTTGACGCTGGCTTCAATCTGCTTCTGCTTGTTCTTTAGGGCTTTTAGGCTCTCTAGCACATCTTGGTACTCGGCGTTGACCGAGAGAGCGTCCTTATAGATTTTTTTAAGTTGTCTTTGCTCACGCTTGTTGTCTTGTATTCGTTTGAATACTTGGTTGATTTTTAGTGACATAGTTATAGGTTTTTATTAATAAATTTAACGAGCCGTTTAGCGATGATATTTTTAAAGCCAGATTTAGCTTTAGGGTTATTTCTGGCTTTGATTATTTTATCTAGTTCCTTCTCCTTCTTTGGGTCGATATCTTCCCATTGGACATTACGCTTGAAAGTGAAATATACGTCAACATTTTCCGTGATGTCTTTTAGAACGACCGAGTAAACGCCTTCATTACCCATCCCGACCATAATACTCGAAACCAAGAGGTCTAAAGTATCAGCGTCTAGTTGGAAGGCAGATGATAACTCAATCGTGCCGAAGATATCGGTGACTGAGTATTCAAATTTTTCATTAACCTTCTTTTCTAGAAATGTCATAGGGTTTAGCGTCTGCCGAAATAATTAAAAAAGCGTTTCTTCTTGTCGTCTGTCTTATTAACGTATTTTACTACACCGATAATTAGGGCGACTAGACGGGAGAGGGTCATTTCGCTAAAGAAGAACCCAAACTCTGTACCGCTGAAATTCTTTAAACCTTCGGAAAGTTTATCTAGCTCATCCTGTAACTCAAACATTTCTGGGTATTGCTTCCGCATAATTTTGTAAGCCTCAGAGTTTTTATCGCCGTATTTTAATTCAGTCCACAATACTTTTTCCGCTAAGGAAACTTCCTGATTGTTTCTAATCGCTTTGTGTTGGCGGTTAGAGTGGCGGTCTTGGGCGGTTCTAATCATTTCTGATAGCACGTCCTTCTTATCTTCGATGGCTTCGGTTAGCTCATTTAGCCTCTTAATCTTGTCATCGGTAATTGAAATTTTAAACATAGAAATTATTTAATTATTTTAACAGAACATTTTACAATCTTAGTTTCGCCTCGCTTGCGGTTATTGAACTTGTCGAACGCCTTTTTAAATTTGATGGCGTTAGACTTAATCTCGAAGTAACAACCTTTTTCAGTAATGCCTTTAAAGAACTCTTTAGATAGTTTAGAGCCTGATTTTCCAATCAAGAAACTATCAATTTTACCCTTAGGGCAATCAAATAAAAAATATACTTCCATAAAATTACTGATTAGTTGGCTCAGTTGGGGCTTCTACCTTAGCTGTGCTGATTAATTTAAGACGTTGGTTAACAAATTTTTCGGACATCACCTTGCGACCGAACAAACTGCCGTACTTTTTTTCATCAATAAAATCTTCTTCAATTACTTTGACCTCTAAATGGTCAACTAGCAGGTCAATAATCTGGGTTTGCTTGTTGCTAACGTAGCGACAGGCATTAATCTCCTTCTCTAATTCAGCGATTTTACGCTTTGTGTTGTTTCCAAACATACTTTTATTATTTAAGCTCAAGTTCTTCGAGCTGTTTATCTGCCTCCTTAAGTTTAAGGCAGTATAATTTATTAGATTTAAAAGAGTTTCTTGGGTAAGCCTTCTTATGAGTTCGATGTTTTCGGTGAGCGAACCCTAAACACTCCTGTCCGAGCAAAGAAGCCATATACCAAATGCTTCTATACTTTGCTCGTTTCTTCTTCATAAATAATTTTGATATTTTTTTTAAAAGATAACATCAGTACCTCATCTAATAAAACTTGGGTGCGTGGTTTAAAAATAATTACGTCATCTTTTTTTTCTAAAAACTTTTCTAGCTGACAAATATCTTTTAGAAATATTGAATTGTAAATATACCCATCGGCTTTTGCGTTTTTAAATCTCTCTCGTGTCCCCGATAAGTAATCGCCTGATAAACCGTGCCTTTTATAGATTGTTTTAGAGTATAAAAATGCGTAAGCAACGCCTAATCTACTAGCACCTTTCAAATTCATCGGATGATTGAAATCACCAAAAACTAAAACTACTGTTTTCATACCTTTATTATACCATATCAGAAAAATGTTACAATAGTTTATCACGCAAATCTTTGAACATCGCTTTACAAATTATTGCCGACATCGTTCTATCTTTCTTACAGTAGGTAAACGCTTGTAGTTGAAGCGTATCGAAACGTCTTTGTCCGAGTTGTTTAATTTTAAATTCTTTATACTTATCACGCTCATCTCCGTGACCCCATAAATTGTGACAGCCGTAACAAAGTGTATCGCAGTTATCAGGTTCGAACCTCGTACCTTCTTTGCCTCTCGACCAGTAATGAGAACACTCGTGACTAATCGGCTCAAGCAGTTCATTTAATTTTACTGTTGAACCGCACCGCATACATTTTCTGTCCCGAAGTCTGATGAAGCGTGAGAAAAAAGTATCGGCTAAGTCAATTTTAATCTTCATAGTATTTCAATAAGCAGTAAAATAATACTGCTTATGTTAGCCAGAGTGATTTTTTAATATCTTTGTTCGTTGTAACAAAGCTACTATCTCATCTAGCGTGAGAGTGCCAAACAGCAAATGCCAAGCGTTATGCCTAGACTTGTCCATCAGCAATAAATTACTATCTAAAGACGTTCCGCCTCTAGACCTTGGCGTTAAGTGGTGTTTGTTGTTCTCACCGCTCCGCTCCCAATCGACTCTTTTCTTTGATGAATACCTAAAATAAACCAGCTCTAGCTCGTTGTGATACAATAAATAATTATCACGCCTGAACCATATTTGTAAGTCATCAAAAAATTTACCAGAAAAACGCCATCCGTGTTCTTCCAGTCGTTCCGTAGAAACTTTACTTGTTGCCATCGTCTGAGTTTTTAAAGTTATGCTTATATTATACCATTTTTCAGGCTTAGTGAGTAGTGTAGATTTCTATACTTTTTACGCCCCACTGCCTTGCGGTAGCAACATCATAACCCATAAAGATATCAATCGACTTCGAGTAAGTTGATTTCATACGGTCAACAATCTTACAGTCGCCGTAATCTTTGATATATACAATCGTCCCTAATTTAAAATCGTTAGACGCACAAAGCTTCTCGCCTTTAGCAAATCGCTCACAGATGTTTTTGTTATCAGCGGAGATACACGGGCTACCGTCTGTTTGCCCTGACACGCTGTTATAAGCGTAGATGGTAAACTTGCCGATATATTTCTCTGGCTTCTTAATTGATACTTCCTTAACCACTCGGTGAGTGATTGTTGCCTCGCTGACTGGAAGCGGTTTGCTGGCTTCAATACCAAGAGTAATACCAACTTTAACGCACCAGATACCAAACAAAATGGTAAATAAAAAAGAGCCAAGACGTTGATAGTCTTTAACTCTTTTTGCTTTGGTTATTTGAATATAAGTGTCCATATTTATTTACAAACATAGAACACCTGTTGAACGTGGTGAGCGACTGTGCCAATTAAATAAACGAAGGACACACCGATTAAAATAATTAATAAAATCAAAACTGTTTCAACGAGCAACGAGTAAAATAATTTTTTTGTAATTTTCATATTAAATCTTTTTACGTCTTAAATAATAAGCCTTTGCCTTTGCTCTCCTACGTTCAATTTTTTCCTCCTCGGAGAGTTTATTTTTTTCTTGGTATTCTCTAAAGCACTCTGGGTCGCAGAAAATTCTTTTAAGATACTTGTCGTAAATCGGCTTACCGCAGTTTTTACAAATGTATTTAGTGCCCTTATTGTTCTTGGCAAGTTTGATATACTTCGCCTTCACGTTTAATTTTGCCTGTCGGCTCACCGCTTCCCGTCCCATAATACCGACTAGAATTGTCCGTATTCTCTCTCTGGTTATCTTATAGTACAAAGCAAGAGCCGTTTCAGTTTCACCATTTTTAAATTTCTCCACTATTCTTTTATTCCTTGCGTTCATATCTTTGATACCCCTAGGGGGTGTATATTAATAATCTAAAGCACCTTTCTTCTTCGCCAACATTATAAATTCTTCTAAATTTTCCTTAAATAATAATGCCAACTTGTAATCTCGATACTCTTGAGTTGTCTTAGTAATTTCTTCGGCTTCGAGTCTTGAACAGCCACGCTTGGCTTTCTCAGTCATCAGCACCTTACGATACATCTGGTCTTTATAGACTCTGTCCTCATCGACCCACTTCATCAGCGTTGCGATTTCAAGGGCAAGGTCTAGCCAATCATCCTTTTTCATCGCTGAGCGTTCCTTAATTATCTTACGAGTCGCTGTGATGATAGTGGTAATTCGATTGATAGCGTTAGCACAGCTATCACGCCAGACAGTAAATTGGGCTTGTTCATCTTCGGACATCTCGCCCATAAACTTAGCAAGGGGGGCGTTTTCTTCCTTCATTATGCCCATTGCTTCCTCGCCGATTGTCTTAGTAATCTCGGCAATTAAATCGCTCTCTCCTGCCTGTAAGTCGATAAGATAGTCTTTTAACCGACTAATCTCAGCAACGTCTGAGCATTGAGCCTGAAACTCTAAGAGAAATTGGGGTAATTTCTTTTGGAAATACGCCTCTCGTATTCTTCCCTTGAAAAAACCGCCGATACTATTAGTGCTGTTAAGCTCAATCTTCTCTTTTTTTGGTGGCATATTTTTAAATAAGCCTAGATAATGGCTAGTATTTTAACTTTCATAAGGTTATCTTCCCAGCCATTAAATTAGCTTCAAACTTTATTATATTATATAAAACAAACCTCGTCAACTAGAAAGGGATGTTTTCGACCCTGATTTCCTCCTCTTGAGGTTCAGGTGGCATTTCTTCTGGTGGGAGATTTCGGTATCTATCTAAGCCGTCATCCTGCCGTGTTACCTCATCGCTACCGCCTCCGTTCTGCTCCTCCTGAAACGATTTATAGGTTTGGCGATTGTCTTGAGGTGCTTCTGGTTCTTCTTCTCTACGGGCTTCCTGTGGCTTGCTATCTAACATCCTGAAACTGTCCACCATAATCTTAGTCGTATAGCGTTTACTGCCGTCCTGAGCGACCCAGTCCTCAGTCGTTAGTTTGCCTTCAATTAGTAGTTGACTTCCTTTGTGGCAGTACTTAACGATATTCTCCGCCGACTTACGCCAGAGCACCAGATTATGAAACTCGGACTTCTGCTTGCGTTCGCCGTTTGCGTCCGTCCACACTTCACTGGTAGCTAGACTAGCGTTAGCGACCATAATACCGCTTGGCGTATTTCTTGCTTCGGGGTCACGTGTTAGGCGACCACATAGAATAACTTTATTCATAGGGTTATATGATAATTGAATTAACTTTTTTGTAGGCGGTTACCAGTATCGAACCGTCTGGTTGCTTATCTTCTTTAATGTAAAATTCATCTTTAGCGGTTTGGTTAGTCATACCGCAATATCTTAAAAAGCCCTGATACTTCTCGCCACGAGCTCTAATTTTTCTATCTTCTTCCTCATCGGCTTGGCGTTTTAAGTCGTCCGCTTTGCGGTTTGCCTCAGCGTCAATAATGTCCTGAGCTTCCTTAGCGATACGTCTATCGTTATCAGCTTTAGCCTGTAAGATTTTATTGTTGTTTATTAGCACGGCGTTTTTAATTCTAATTTTTTCGTTTTCTGCCTGAGCTTTTTTATCATCTTCCTCTTTCTGCTTCTCCCGTTGAATACGGTCTTTATTTTCTAAATAGGAGAGCTTTTGAGTGCTGTAATAATTAGCCCAATCTTTCTCGTCCATCTCAAGAATTAAATCAATCTGCTCCTTATCATCTTCAATGACTAAAATCTCGATGTCTTTAAGAGCTTGTATGCGGTCGGGCAATAAGACCCTGCGACTTTCTCTAGCCATCTCTTTGTCGATGGTTTCAAACTGAGTTTTTAAATCATTTTTTACAGGAGAAGTAATAGTTAATAGGTCTTTTTCAAGCGAGATAATGCCCCGTTGATAATTTAATGCCCCCTCACGCTCTTGCTTAGCTAGTTTCTCAAGGGCAATTTCAGCGTCCCTTAATTTCTTCGCCCCTTCTTTGGCTTTGTTATAGCCATCGACATCATTAATGCCGTTAATCTTAAAGTCCTTATACTCATTTGCCAAAAGCGTTAGCTCGCTTCTGATTTGATTAAAGACTTCTAGGTTTTGATTGTTCATAAGTTTACCAAATTATATTTATTAATTAACTGCTTGATTTTTTCTTCGGCAACTATGAAGCCAATTTTTAACGCCTTAAACTTTTCTTCGTTGGGGTAAATTCGGTGAATAAATATCGGTTTACTAAAGTTAGGGTTATAGGCTACGAAGTCCCACCACTCACGACCAGTAATTAGAAGGTTCATCTGTATCTGCCACATATAGTCGCTACTGATTGCCTTCTCTCCCTCGGTAATTAAATATAGATAGCATTTATCGTCATAACATTTTATTTCGACACCGCCGACCTCAGATACTAAACCGTCTGGGCTACAACCGATGTATTCGTTATGTTCGATAAAACCAACCTGCTCGACTTCTACGTCCTTCATCAGCTCATAGATTGACCGTGCCTGAGCTTCCAGCTCTTTACCCCGTTTGGTATGTTCGTTCTCAAACCCTTCTTTCTCACCGCTTGAAAAGAACTCAGACACGATTTCTAAAACGTAAGTATCAAGACCCTTACTGGCAGTAGCAATGGCGGTAGCGTGTGAAGCTGTCGCTTTCCCTTTCCGCTTAGCAAACCACTCAGGCGAACCTTGAATAATATCTCGGTGAATAATCATAAAATTATTGTGGCTTATTTATATAAACGATATCTCCTTTATCATCGGTCACGACATCACCGCTTTGTTTTAACTGCTTGCTTAGTTCATCCTTCTTCATTGAGATGTACTTATCGAAACTAGCCCCACGACCTTGGTTATTTAAGTAGTATTCCATCAGCTCTTTAATACCCGTAATGTTATCAATCTCGTCTTTATACTTAGCTTCTAGGTCGAGGGGGTTATCAAGATTGTAGTTATCATTGTCAAGGCTCTCTATGTTTTCATAGATATCATCGAAGTGTTTTTTACAAGCCTTTTTAATAACCGTCTTGAGGCACATTTCTACAAACCAATCGTTCCAAACGTTCTTGGTCTTGGCAATCGCTCGGTGCTTCTCTAGCTCCTCTTTACTTAGAGTAGTCATAAACTCACCACGCTTATTGATAATGACGCAGTACGCCCCCATAACATCATCGGCTTTATGATTAAACGGGTCAGCAATAGTGTGGTGATAGATAACGCTTCCACTCTCCTTAGCGAAGTTAAAAGTATCACCTTTAAAAACTAACTCCATATCAATCTTACTTTCTGGGTAGGCGATAAACATCTTATTTTTATAAGATACGTAGTCGTAGGTCACACCAGTTGATTGAAGCGTCACGTGTTTACCATCAAAAGACAAGCCGTCTTTAGCGACTCTAAGATACAAGTTAACCATCTCTTGCTCAGTTTTATTCTGAATAAAAGTGTTGACGATTTTTCCTGCTCTGTCCTTAGCCAGTAAAAGTCTAATAATATAACTCGCAAACTGCTCCCGTCTGGCTTTCTCATCCTGATTAGATAACTCAATCGCTGGTAATAGCTGTAAGATTTTTTCTTTATTCATCATATTATTTGTAATAAGTTACTTTTATTTTTTTAATTCGAGCACAGAAGATAAGCGGAAAAAACAAAATCAGTATTAAACAAGCCTGACCTGCGTTCCACTCTTTGATTTCTTCCTCGCTGTCAACGGCGTAGCCATCAGAGAATAACTTTTTTTCAGTAACCGCTCTTAAGTTTCTGCCGAAGATATCTTTTCTATAAGTCTTAATAATTTTCATAAGTTTGATAACGCCTTAAACGGCGTTGTAAAATAAGATTACGTTAGCGATTAACATCACTAAACCAATCACTAGCCAGATTTTATTGTATTTTTTTTCCTGTCTAGTTTTTAATAATAGCTCACGATGGGTTAACAATCTGCTTGTCATAAATTTTAAAAATTAATTTAATTATCAGGGCACATTTCACAGTCAACGCACTCGTCATCCTCGATGACTTCTTTATCTAAGGGACAATATCTACTCATTACTTCCCTCCTCTCTACAATCGACTGCTTGACTCTCAGCTAGGTCTAGGCGATTGTTTTCTTCCATTATATCATCGCCGTCATCGTCTTGATTATTAGCTCGTTCAAATTCTTCCTTTGAGCCGAGCATACTTTCTAAATCTTTTGGTAGTAAACTCATATTTGTTATAGGTTAAATAATTATATGATTATTATATATTATCAAAGAAACTTTGTCAATACTTATAACACGAAAATAAAACCCTGTTTTAATTGGGTTTTATTAGTTATACACAATTTAATTGTCTAAAAAATTTCCTGTATTAAATGGTTTAGCCTGATAGGTCGCTTCGGTTAAACCGTCTAGAGCCTTCAATCTGGTAACAAAACCGTCCATAATTACCTGCTGTTTAAGACTAATCGGGTAACCCTGACGCTCAACGCAATCGCTCAAGCCCTTAATCATAGATTGGAGAGCTCGGCGGTTCTTAGCCAGTGAAAACGGTATCGGTGCTTCTGATTTAAAAGTCGGGAGCTCAACTGCTGGTTTTTCTTCTGGTCGCTGTCGGTAATACTCACCCAGTTCAATGATGTCGGAAATGTTAGACGAGTTAATTTTATTTCCGTTGATAATCACATCGCTTTTATCAGGAGTGTTCCTGAGGGCTTTCTCTTGTTGCTCAGTGATAATATACTTTAGTTTTGAATACGTAAGAAGCATAAACTTCTTAGTGTACGGCGTTACTTGGTTTGTCATAAGTTTTGTTTTAATTATAAACTAACTTTAAGATTGCCATTTTCAATCTCGTGCTTTTTAATGGTTAGCGATTTAATATTGCTAATTGCGTGGTCGATATTTCTCTCCTCCTCCTTAATCTTTTCACGCACACATTGTAACATAGTTTCTTGGGAACGCTCAGAGCCGTTTTTCTTATAGTAATAAATACATCCATCAGAGCAAGCTTTTTGTCTTGAAACTCTAAAAATATCTTTATCATCATAGTGCTTGGCTTCCCAACTCTCAATTAGGGTGACATCTTTAAAATTAAAAAAGTAATCAAACGCTCCACCTTTAGAAACTTCCAGTTCAATCTCTGTAATTTTAAATCTTCTACCACTCTTGTCATTAATTCCCCAATAGGTATCATAAAAAACAATCTCATCATCCTCCTTGATAGCTACTAGATAACCTTCGAAGCAGTGATAACGACCGTCCCACCCGTGCTCTTTTTTAGGAGAATACCTAAACAAATAAACATCGCCCTCGCTTATTTTGTAATCAGCTTTTTTTGTCATAAAGTTTTAATTACCAACTTCAAATTTATTAGGGTGGCACATTGGTGAGTAATCTTTGTCGTTAAGATACCTCTCGCCACAATTTATACACTTTAAAATTTCAGCGTATATATTCCAAAACTTATTTTTTTGCTTACACATTGGGCAGGTGAACGAGTAACAAACTTTTATATTAACCTGTGGTTTAATTTTTTTCATATCATTTAGTTAATTGTTCAATCTCGCTCTCCTCTAGCGGTTTAAAATGGCGATAGGACACTTCCATCGAGGCTTGCTCTGTTTCCTTCGCCTCAAGCCATTTGATAGCCTTAGAAGCCCCTGCCTTATTGTTATAGCCGTGAATAAAACCAAACACTAGATTATCTCTGCCCCTGACCTTACGCTCTAAATCAACGATGGAGTACAGGTAAGTCTTTCGAGCGTTGAACGGCTTAGTTAAAATTATAAATCTCTTACTAAACGCCTGAACTTTGTACCGCTGTTTTTCTCCCTCCATTTTTATTTTATCGCCTCTCATCATAAAATTAAATATTGTCTAAATCAACGGCTTGTCGTCCTTGATTAGAGAATAAATTATTACTATTAAACTTTCCAAACCAAGTAACGAGTCGGCGGTTAACCTCAAACGTTTCTTGAAGTTCCCAGCGTTGCTTTTTACCGCTCTTATTTTTCTCCGTCCAGTAAGAGATGAACTTTGAAAGTTCCTTTTTAACGATTGACTCATTGTAACCTTTTTCAGTAAGCCAAGTAATTACTTTTAAAATATATTCTGACTCTGGGTTATTGAAGAAATCTTTAGCGATTTGTGAGGGGGAAGCGTCAGCTTCCTGTTCCCTGTTAACGGTAACATCATCTTTAAATTCTAAAATCTGCTGGTTAGCATTACTCTCCTCTATACTACTCTCCTCTACTCTATACTCCTCTATACTGGCTGAGCGAGTGCTAAGCTCATATTTTTTATTATCAGTCAAGACTATTAATTTCTTCTCAGCCTGATATTCAGTGCTCTTAATTCTGCGATTATCAAGCCAATTATTCGTATTCCAATCAGTGATTACAACTACACCAGATGGGAAACTAATTAAGAAGTTTTTGGCTACCAGTATCTTTGCGTCATCTTCGCTACCGCCGTGTATTCTGAGAACCTTTTTGTAGGAAACAAAACCTTCATCATCAGCCTCCATCCCAAGTAAAAAATAGAGAGCTTTAGCTGATACTGGTAAGTCCATAAATCTGTCAGTATCAATAATCGCTCTATCGAACATACGCTTTTGACTCATAATTTTAAAATTTAATAAACAAAAAACACACTCGGAGCGTCCAACATTAAGAGGTTTCCCCCCAAACATTGAACTTTCTAAATGTGTTTTAAAGTTCTAGTTTTTGTTAGACGCTCACCTTTAGTTAGGTATTGAAATTATATTATATAAAAGAAACTATGTCAACAGGAGAATTAAAAATCTTGTTAAAAAATCTAATTCGGCAACACAATCGTTATATCTTTTGTCTTTTATTCTTTGCTCATAGTCTGGTAAATTACGAACTAGATAACGTTTACGACCCTCTAGAGAAAAAATCTTTGCTCTAGTTTTTGCTTCTTCTGAGTCTGCCATAAATTTAAAAAGTGTTAGGTGATTTAATTACTAAGTAATTAGGTTTATTCATCAACCTCATATCACTACCATCGCCAGATTTACCACAGTATATTTTACCAACATTTATCTTATCGAGAAAGCACTCAGAGCACCAACGACCAACTCCACAATTACACTTCGGTTTATTTTTTGTGGTCGCCTCGTAATAACTTTTTAGTCTAAATTTTTTCATACTAAAATGGTAAGTTTTTTAATTCATCATCGGTCGCTTCCCTATTCTCTGTCGGTGGCTCGAACCAATCACAGACGGTACACGCCAAATTACTGTACGCTATTCCATCTGGGTGACAGTTTACATAGTCGCAAACTCCACCGCATTTAGGGCATTTAATATTTGCCATATCAGTTTTGTCTTAAATCAATTAGCAATTTCTCTAATCTGTCTATTTCAATTCTGGCAAAATTTTGTGCGATATTATCACTCTCTAAATCTCTGCCTTTTGGTCTATCATCAAACACTTTTTTCCAGTATTTAATTTCAGATTTAATCATTTCCTCTATCGTTTGATTGATTATTTTTCGATTAAAATCAACTATAAAATTAACAATTCTTCTATATTCAAAATCTTTATCATAATCTTCAAAGTATGGTTCGGTGTGTTTTTTGGCTACGGCGTTTAATAAACCTCTAAAACTTTGACCGTATTTATCTCTGAACTTAAAAAATTCTATTAGAGTTTCTATTAACATATAGTTATAAACAAGCTTGACCTTTAGGAACGAGCACGGCAGTTCCACCAGCGACAACCTCATAGTGTTGAACGTTATCTACTGAGTAAAATGTTGGTGCTAAACCTTTTTCTTCAAACCAGTTAGCGATTAAATTTAATAACTCATCTCTAAACTCACTTCCGACATCATCTAAGTAATCTTCGGCATATTCACCAACCTCATCGCACGCCTTTTCGTTCATCTGCTCCATCAAAATATCAACATCAATTAGTTGACCAAGCGAAATCTTGACTGGGTTTCCGATGTAGATACTATCGCCGACATCTGAGTCAGCCTCAAGTATCATAAAGTCGATACACTCTTTGACTGAGCCAAGCACAGGAGAATTAAAACTTTCGTTATCTCTACCTGCGACAAATTGTTCGTTTTCTTTTTCCATAAAGTTTAAATATAGATTTTTATAATTAAAGTTCGGTGTCTAAGTTTTTAATACGCAGGGCGTAGTCAAGTAACTTCTCGCCGTTATTTTGCTTACAGCAATCGTGATGTAAATAATAAACGTCATCATCGCCACGACCCCAACCGACATAAGCAATTGTAATAATCTTAAGTGTCTTATCGGTAATCTTTTGCTTACAGCACGAGCAGACGTTCTCGAAGTAATTTGTTTTTCTTTCGATTGTGACCCAGTGAATAAGCATAATATTATTTGCTGATATGAACGATACTATTGGGGTAAAGTTCACACTGCCTAATTAGTTCTCCTAAGAAGTTCATCGCCACAGTGTAGTCGCCCCAGCCATTGCTCGGCTCTAAAGCGATATAAACATCTGGCTCTAATCTCATCTTCTCGAAGCCTTTTTTTAAATTATTAACTACCTCCTTCGCTTTCTTTCCTTCGGAATTATACAAGTCATTATAAATTTCCGCCCTGTCCCACATCTCAGTGAGGTTGTGGGTGACGTTAGAGTCATACACGGTGGTGATGACCCTAGCTTTTAAATAAATATCTAAGCTCATATTTTAATAATTAATTTTAAATACTATCGCTCTTACCACCTAACGCCTCGGCTAGAAGCTCGACAATTTTAGGACAATAACCATCGCCCCAATCATTGAAATCAACCTCGTGCTTATTCATCTCCTCGTAATCATCCTTTTCAGACTCTTGGTTGATGTCCCATTTACCTTTGTAGATACTGGGAACAGTATTGTCCCAATATACGATGGTAAAGTTTCCGCTCTTAAATAATTCGATTAGTTGTTGGTCTGACATATTGGTTAGAATAGTCCGCCCTGTCTGGGCTTAAGTTTATAAACGTAGTCTTTTCCGTACTCAGTTTTTACCCAGCTCGCCTCAATGTCGTAGCCCTCCTTCTTTAGGTCACAGATGATAGCCCCTAAACGGCTGATGTAGCGACTTAAGCAGAAGTTCCGAGTAATGAAGCCATTGACCCTTAGCTCGCTCAACACGAGGTCTTTTTGAGTCTTATTTAACATAGGTTTGATAGTGAGAGAGTGGTTTGTCATCTTCGCTCCCTAACTTTGACAAAATTTCTAAAACCTTTTGTAAATCATAGTTCCTCCAACTACCCGTAGCGTAGGTAAACGGCTGGTTGTAGTGGTAGTCGTTTAGGTCAATATGCTCCTGAGCTTGTTTGTCGGTAAAGAACATACCACATCTATCAACGATTTCATCCTCTAGCTTGTAGTGGTTATATGCTTCTTCATCGCAGTCATCACAATCGTCTGGTAAATCTTCATCATTATCGTAGAGCTCACGACACTTAGGACAGAGGCAATAAGGTTGAGCGTCCTCGACACGTTCTCGCTCATCCCAGTCCTCGCCGACTTCTACCCATCTTTTTACTTTTTGTCTAATTTCGAACATTGGAAATTGAGTGCCCCGATTGTTACAGGCGTTCATCTCCTTACCCAATTTAACCAAGAAGGCTAAATCTTCATCTGATATTTTATTTATCATACTAGTTAAGGGTTACGGTAGTCGTTGCTACCTGTTGTTTTTTAAGTGAATAATAATTATTTTTATATTTTACTGACTCCTTTTGGCAGTCAGCTAATTCTTTCTGCTTGTAACTCTGAACGCCAATACAAATCTGTGAGGCGATATTCAAAGTTTTTTCGTAGGTGCTCAGTTCATACTCGCCAACACAGACTTTGCCCTCCCGTTCTTTTAAAACTCCTTGGAGAAAGCTGATGTGATAGACAAAGTAAATAACCGTCACGTTGATTGCTAACCAAACTAATTTTTTAAACATAGATTATTTAGCTTCAAATTTATTATTTTCGCAAACTCCGCAAGGTGGGTTAATATGGCAATAACAACTTTCATCTTCTTTGTTAGAGCAACCATCACAATCTTCGCCGTAGTTTTCTTCTTCCTCGGTAAAGTGTTTACAGTCCTTACAATTAGATTTCATAATCGTTTAATTTTAAACTTCATTTTTAAGCATTTCTAAAAACTCAGGAATAGCCATCGTCTTGTAAGGAGCATAACCGTTTTTCTCGGTGACTCTGGTAATTGCTATTCTCGGTGCTTCGATAAATTGAGCTAGTGTTAAGTCGATGTAGTAACCGTTAAACTTCATCCACGTATGGTCACGACCTTCGAACTCTCCACGGCAGACCTCGGCACAGTAGTAATCGCTCGTTCCCTGTAATTTAATTATCATCCA
>Ga0302210_10000446_pt1 | contig 18933 bp, 13 predicted proteins | sample II_Fen_E3_2_FD_198793 | JGI IMG/M metagenome (GOLD analysis project Ga0302210, IMG submission 198793) | Peat permafrost microbial communities from Stordalen Mire near Abisko, Sweden - II_Fen_E3_2 | ecosystem: Environmental > Terrestrial > Soil > Wetlands > Permafrost | place: Sweden: Abisko... | reverse complement strand
AATACTAATTATAAGCAACTTACGATTAAAATATCGCAATATATAATTCATAAAATTCAATGATCAAAAAAAAAGATATGCATAGTCAAACTCTTGCACAGAAATTGGTATACGTCTTACTTTTTGTTGATATACATTATCAAATTTAGAAGCAATAATAAAATTACAGCCTTCTACAAGGCCTTTGCTATTTTTTTTACTGAATGTAATTACTATTCTCAATTGTATTTTTGTTTTTTAGAAAAAAAGAGGTAAAGCGAGCCTTGCAATAAAAATGAGTACGCTGAAAAATAGAAAGGAAGTAAAATGGACTTTCTTAGAGGATTAAAATTGTTTTTTACAACACTCATAAAATTATAATAGGGAGTAATATATTCGACTTTCATTCTATACATAATTGCTATAGTCCTTATTATAAGCGAATTTTAAAAAGTAGAAAGTCAAAAAGCAAGGAACACTCATTAAGACAGAGATACCGAATAACACGATACCGTATTAGGTGAGTAAAAGCACCTACATCTATTTCTACTATTTATCGCGGAATCGTCACAGAAAATTTGCCTCGGGTGAGACTAGTGGGACTAGTGAAACTAAATGGTACTAAGAAATGAAATTTGAATCTACAAAATAGACCAATTTGTAAACAATAATCACATTTAAAATATATAAAACAAGGAAATAGACAAGCTTGTCAGCTCTCTTTATAACGAGAAATATCCCTCCTTTGTGTCAGATGTGTCAAATGTGTCACTAAGGGCCTAAAAAATAAGAGAAAAGCCTTTTTAAAGACGAAAGCAGGTCTTAAATCGCATGTTATAAGTATATTACAAAAAGAAATCGCCCAAATATATCGCCTGCAAAATAATTATAAACAGTTCGACCTTGCAAGCCTCTTAAAGACTTTATTAATATGTATAAGCAAAGCCTGCATTGTCTACATATTTTATCTATACACGAACTTATTTTAATCAGGCAAGATAAAGACAACATATCGGAACACAAATAGAACAATCACTGGTAAAAATGGATTAGAATAAAAAAGGAGTCGACTGCGAAGAAAAGAGAAGTTCGAATGAATCAAAAAGAGAAAAGGAAAATCAAACTCGCCACTAGTGAATGGGCAAGAGCTAAGCAATGCATCTAATAAAAATCAAAAAAATAGAACTAAAAGGAAGTTCTGAGAAAGTCGAAGTAACTACAATACGCTATTTCATAAATTCAATAATTGTAATTATTATTCAAAATATGATTCATGTCTAGCAGGAATGAAACAACTTGCAAGTGCTTAACGTAGCAATATTTAAATTAAGAAGAATATGCACATAGTGTTGATCGATTTTAAGCCTTTTTATTTGCTTCATAAGTCTATATAAAAACATTTTTCATCCTATATTTCATCTCATTAAAAAGTTTATAAATACATATTTAAAATACTTATAATAAACATATTAATGCAATAAAAAAAAGCGAATACATTTACATTAAACAAAATTATTTCGTAACACGACAAAGCAGTAATTTCCCAAAGAAGGAGATGATAACTTCAATCATGTCCTTCATAGGGTTACCGAAAATGGGGCTTAGTGACACATTTGACACATCTGACACAAAGGAGGCTATTTAAGAAGAATATTTTTAGCCTATTTGACAATAAAACTTACTACATTCAGCAGATTTTTTCTTATTAATTCAAGCTTCGAACAAAAAAGTCTGGATCTCTTTCAGGAAGAAGCATCAAGCTCAAAATTTACTGCAGGAAAAATAAAATTTGTTGCCCAGTAAATAAAAAATGATTGAGAAGAAATAAAAAATGATGCACTATAAAAATAGTAAGCGTGAGATAAAAGACAAAAAAAAATCTAGAACATAAAAAACTTCCGTATAAATTTTGCGAAATAAGAAAAAGATATTATCTTTGCAATATAGACAACAGATAAAAATGCGGACGGAAGCTCCGCTTTAAAGATAACAGTACCCGTTTTGCATACCGTAAGATCTGCAAGCGGGTCGTTTTTATTATGACTAACAAGGAGTCGCGCACTATAGAAGAACAAATAGCTCTGCTAAAAACACGAGTTTACCGGAGTATTGTAATAAAATTATAACTTTAAAAATATCATACAATGAAAAAAATATTACTTTTAACTTTATTTACCCTCATCTTTTCCAGTTGCATAACAAATAATTACTTTTTATCAGAAATAGATAATGGAGGTATTGATATATACTCAGAAAGGGGATTAGTTAACATATACAAGCGAATACCAGAAGGCAAAAGGATATTGATTATAGGAAATACTAGAAGAATAAAATATGGGAAGCATATTGGTTATATTAAGAACACTTCATTTAGAGATCAGATTAAACTAACAAAAGATCAATTAAAAAATTGGATTTTTGATGATGAATTAGGAACCTATTTAACAAAAGAAGATTATAAAGCTGCACATTTTAAATCTTCATCTGATAGTTCATCAGATAAAGTATATTCAGACAGAACTGTTCATGTAAAAGGCTATTACAGAAAGAATGGCACATATGTCCGATCACATACTAGAAGTGCACCTTCGCATAGAAGATAAATTAAGGGATTCTCTTTCAGCTCTTTTTCACCCATCTATGCATACAAAATCTCTAGTAAAAATTAGTCAAAAACAGATACTATGATTTATTCAATAAAATATAATGTGCGATCTATTTTTTCGCCTATTCTCTCTCTAGTTATCTTTCTTTTATGCGGTATGCCTATTTACGCAGCCTCTAAAGATGCCAAAATTAAATATGGCAATGTATATATAAAAGGACATGTGGACAAAGCCTTTATGCAGAGAAATGACTCTGTAGCAATTTCATACGGCAAATCCATTGTTTTTATTGCATTGGAAGATAATGTCGAAAGTAGAGGAGCTTTTCGGGTAAAAGCTGACGGAAGTTTCCAAGTTGAAGTTCCAATAATTGAGCCTAATGTTTCTATATTAGGGGTTATGGGAAATAAAATAAGCGGCAACGCTACTGTCGTCATTTTAAATGTAGGGGACACAGTGCATTTGGAAGCGACAATGAAAAACGACAAATTGGAATTAGATTGTAAAGGAGCATCTCTACAATTTCCAATAGAAGAATATGCTACGGCAATGGAATACTATGGACTACACACAAAGGATTTCAAATCGGATCTTAAAAATGAAATAGAATACCGCGATTTCTGTCTTCAAAAGCTGAATGTAATACGTACCGATGCCAAGAAACTTTCTCTCTCACCAGAAGCTTTGAATTTTTTAGAGGCTCAATTTAACATGTACGTATTGGCAAAGCTATCCGAGATAAGCAATCCCATAGATCCCGATTATTATTCTTTTTTATCGAAACTATATCTAAACAACCCATATAATCGATCTACTCAATACTTTTTTACCGATATGTTTAGATCATTAGTGGGAAACCCAACTCTTGCATTGCCACTCATTGAGAACCAATCTGTTGATAAATGGGTAAATGTAGCGAAATCGAATCTAAAAAAGTACGCAGGTACAGATAAAGGTGATTTCTATGAGGTACTTGCAGCCTTTGCCTATTACCACTATCTTCACAATTACATACCGTTTGCCGATGTACAAATCGACCAAATACGGAGCTATTGGGGAGGAAAAGGGTCACACTCCCTAGGTGAATTTCTTCTTGAACAAAACGAACGGGTAAAAGAGGAGCTGCTGAAAAACAAGGTGGTGAACATTTGCAAGCTGCCTGATGTATCTAAGGAAAAAGTGATGGATGCTATTGTAGAGAAATACAAAGGCAAAGTAATTGTCGTCGATTTTTGGGGCACATGGTGTGGACCTTGTTTGATGGCAATCAAAGAGATACACTCATTGAAGGAAGAGCTAAGTGGAAAGGACGTGGCGTTTGTGTACATAACTGATAATAGATCATCTAAAACTGATTGGAAACGGCATATTAAAGTAATGTCAGGAGATCACTACTATGTAGAAGATGATTCTGTATTCAATTCGATCGACCAGCAAGTAACGATAAACTGTTTTCCTACTTACTTAATTTACGACCGTACGGGCAAACGCTCTTTCAAAAGCGATGGCTTTAAGGGCATTGAGGTTATGAGAGAGGAAATTAAAAAATGCTTATAGTGTTTTTATATAAACGTTTCGACGGAGATACCAAATTCATTATTGATATTACAAAATTGTTTAATTTTAAATAAATTGCGCATAAAGTTTGGAGATGTATTTAATTTAATGTAACTTTGTCGATCGTTGATTTACAGGCTTTTTTGAAACGCTAAGCAAGTAAGATCGAACATTCTACCTTATTATCTATTATCGTATAATTGTTTAGAACAAGAAACAATGAAAAACAAAATTACATTATTCGTACTCTGCCTAATTCAGACAATGGGCATGGTTTGTTATTCGCAACCAAATGATGAATGGAACAATAAACCGGCCATCTTTCAGGTAAATCGTCTGAAAGCTCATGCATATCTGATGCCTTACAACGACTTGAAAAAAGCGCTGCAAGGTGATTGGAAATTGTCGGATAATTATTTTTCATTGGATGGTCAATGGAAATTTAATCTGGTAACTAAACCCGCTTCTAGGCCTCTCGCTTTTCAAGCAGTTAACTTTAATGACCAATCGTGGCCAAACATAACCGTGCCGGGCGACTGGCAAACACAAGGCTTTGATTACCCGATCTATACAAACACCACTTACCCTTGGCAAGGATATGAAAATATAAATCCTCCGGTTGCTCCCACAGTTTATAATCCGGTAGGGTCGTATCGCAAAACGTTTACTTTGCCTACCGATTGGAATAATAAAAAGTGCATCTTGCATTTCGATGGTGTGGAGTCGGCCTATTACGTTTGGATAAATGGCAATTACGTGGGGTATAGTGAAAATAGCTATTCTCCGGGGGAATATGACATCTCAAAATATTTAACTACCGGTACTAATACCATTGCCGTACAGGTGTTTCGTTGGTGCGATGGAAGTTGGCTCGAAGATCAGGATAAGATCCGTTTAAGTGGTATATGCCGCGATGTATATATGTACAAAGTGCCTGATGTACACGTGAACGACTTTTTCTGCACTACCGATTTGGATGCTAGTTATGAAAATGCCCAGTTTAATTTTTCAGCAAAATTAATCGCTGATAGCACTATCACTCAAACAGGATACAAAGTGCAGGTGCAGCTATACGACAGCACCAGCACGCCGATTCTTTCCACTCCATTGGAAATGCCGGTTACCTTTAGTAACGACAGTGCAAAGATTTCATCGTCGGTAGCGGTTGCTAATCCGCTGAAATGGTCGGCAGAAAAACCGAACCTATATAAGATGGTGCTTTCTCTGATTGATGGTAACGGAACTACTACCGAAATGGAAAGTTGCAATATCGGTTTCAGAAAATTTGAACTGAAAAATGGACTTATGCTTCTTAACGGAAAACGAATTGTTTTCAAAGGGGTCAATCGTGTTGAAACTCACCCATTGACAGGAAGAACTCTCGACCGATCAGTTATGCTCAGTGATATTCTGGTTATGAAGAAGTATAATATCAATGGGGTACGTACCAGCCATTTCCCAAGTGATCCTTATTGGTACGAGCTGTGCGACAAATACGGAATTTATCTCATTGATGAAAACAATCTTGAGTCGCATGGCGTAAGAAGCACCGTTCCTACAAGCTTGTCGGAGTGGACGGCAAACTGCGTGGATCGTATAACCAGCTTGGTGGAAAGAGACAAGAATCACCCAAGTGTTTTAATCTGGTCGTTGGGTAACGAAGCGGGTACAGGTTCTAACTTCAAGGCGATGCACGATTGGATTAAAGCAAAAGACCAAACACGATTGGTACATTACGAAGGCGACAGTCAGTATGGCGATATGACGAGCCAAATGTATCCTTCGCCAAGTTCGGTAGAATGGTATGCCCAATCGGGCAATTCAAAACCCTTTGTTCTCTGTGAGTATGCTCACTCAATGGGAAACAGTACAGGAAACCTATATATGTACACGGATTTATTTGATAAATACAGCAATATTCAGGGTGGCTTTATCTGGGATTTTGTCGATCAGAGCATCAAAGACAGCGTGGGATATAAATATGGTGGAGACTGGGGCGATAATCCTAACGACGGAAACTTTTGTGCGAACGGACTTTTGAATGCAGACCGTACGCCAAAATCGGCTCTGTCGGAAGTAAAAAAGCAATATCAAAATGTAAAAATTTCGGCTACGAATCTGTTGACGGGTAAACTTACCATCAAAAACTTGTTTTTGTTTACCAACCTCAATGAATATGCCGGAAGTTGGCAGTTGCTTGCTGATAGCACTGTATTGCAAAAAGGCGATATCTCGGTAAACGATATGACCCTTTCTCCTCTGGCGAGTAAGTCGATTACAATTCCGTTTACTGCACCAAAAACACAGGCAGGAGTGAAGTATTGGCTGAACATCAGTCTCAAAACTAAAAAAGACTACAACTGGTCACTAGCCGGACAGGAAATTGCAAAGGAACAATTCAGCATCCCATTCGTCACTGATACGGTGGCAAAAACTACTGACTACGGAAGTGAAAATCTTCAGGTTAAGACTTCCAACAACGAGTTGACGATTCAGAATAGCAAGGTGAACGTTGTGTTCGACCAAACGACCGGAATGATGAATACCTATTCAGCCAATTCTGTTTTGTTGATAAACAATGGCCCTATACCCAACTTCTGGCGTTCTCCAACAGATAACGACCGTGGTAATGGCGAGCCTTCAAGATGTGGAACATGGGAAGATGCCAGTCTGTCGAGATCGCTGGATACTATCTACGTAAACGACAGCAACAAAAAACGCATACAAATTTTTGCCTATTTCACTCTTCCAACGCAAACACCGTCAAAAGTGTCGATGCAGTACAATGTCATGTCAAACGGAGAAGTAGAAGTATCCGAACGTTTTTATCCGGGTAACAGCAGCTTGTCTGACATTCCACTAATCGGTAACAGGATGACTCTGCCCAACAAGTTCGATCGTTTTACCTGGTACGGAAAGGGTCCTAACGAAACCTACGTCGACCGCAAAATGGGCTCCAATGTGGGTGTATATAGCAAAACTGTCGACGAAAACTTTTTCCCTTATATCCAACCTCAGGAAACCGGAAATCACGTTGAAACCGACTGGATGAAAATTGTAGATGAGGATAATACCGGGCTATTAATAGCCGGAGACCAATTTGAATTTAGTGCATTGCGCTATTCGGCTTTCGAGATGGAAAATAAGCTACATCCATTTGAACTTGTTCAGGACAATAATATCATTCTAAATATCAACTACAAGCAAATGGGAGTCGGGGGTGACAACAGTTGGGGAGCATATCCTCACGATGAGTTCCTTATTAAACCGACTTCGGGTTTTAGTTATTCCTATCGTATTATTCCTGTAAAAGCGGGTAGCAACGATATGGAAATAAGCAAGCAACGCTATGTTGCTGATTCTACAATTACAGTGCCTGACATAAAAGGCCTGACCGAAGAGGCTGCGAAAGCGTTGATTATTAAGAGTGGATTGACTCCCGGAAAAAGTAGTTATGGATATGGAGGCACTTATGCCAAGGACTTAATTATGCAGCAGTCGCCAATGGCAGATGAAGCAGTTCCGGTAAGCTATATAGTGAATTATACCATCAGTGCAGGCCCCAATATAGCCTTGAATAAAACCGCAACAAGTAGTAGCATGGAAACGCAAAATCCAACTGTAAACGGTAACGACGGTAGTTATTCTACCCGCTGGTGTGCGTCGAACGGCAATGCCAACCAATGGTGGAGTGTCGATTTGGGCGATCTGTACAATCTTTCAAGTTATAAGATAAACTGGGAGGAAGCAGCTAATTACAAATACATAGTTGAGGTTTCAGCTGATAATGCCAAGTGGACTACTGCTGTCAATATGCGTAGTAATGCTTCAGCAGATCAAACGCAAAGTGGAACTATTACCTCTAAATCAGTTCGCTACGTGCGCATTACCGTTACTCAAAATCCAACAAATTTATGGAGTAGCTTCTACGAATTCGAGCTTTATGGGGTTAAATCTTCTACAGATGCATTAAACGAAGTTCTATCTAATAATGGCTTCATTTCAGATATTTACCCGAATCCGGTTACTGATAAATTAAATATTGTAACCAAGAATTCGACTGCGGTTGCGGTAGACATTTTCTCTATTGCAGGCGTTAAGGTTTATTCCGGTAAAACCGAAGGTCAGCATACGCAAATAAATCTGTCCAATTTGAGTTCGGGGATTTATATGCTTCAACTGAGTGATGGACAAAACATTGTAACCTCAAAAATTATAAAAAGAGAATAGTAAAACAAGGATTGGAAGATTTGTATTAATGAGAAAAAATTCATACTTTTGAGGCCATAAACCTTAAACTTCAAATGCGATGAAAAAAATCACTATTCTCTTCTTCCATTTTCTTTTTGCCTTTTTATTAAATGCCCAAGAGAACGTAGTAAAATACACCACTACGGATTTAAACATGCGGGATGCTCCTAATACATCTTCACGCATTGTAAAAAAGCTGCCCAAAGGTACCCCTGTTACCATCGCCGAAGATTGCGATTGTAAATGGGTACCCATCAGCTATAAAGGTCAAACCGGCTATGCCTCTACCAAGTACCTCACAAAGCACAAGGTGAGTTACTCTGTTAGTACGCATAACAGCAGCGCCGTTAAGCATTATACAAACTCCAAAGGCCGAAGAGTACAATCGCCAACTCATTATAATTCTGCCCCCGCAGGAGCAACCGCCTTATGCAGAGACGGAACATATAGCTTCAGCGAAAGCAGAAGAGGTACTTGTTCCCACCATGGCGGGGTGGATAGATGGCTGAGATAAAAAGTTGAATGAGCAATGAGCATACTCTACGAAATTATAAAAAAACAGAACCATAAATAAGAAATGAAACTTAAAGAGTTATTAAAACAAAAATCATTAATTCTACCTAAAAACTGGAAAGCCCTTGGGTATTCCTCATATTATGATTGTGTCGTTCATGAAAGCTCTTCTTTTCTAAAGATGTTAGAAGAATTGGACGATGCAGAAAGTTATGGAAAGGACAAATATATTGGGGATTTAACAAAGAAGAGCCTTATATCAATATCACACGATTTTCGATTAATGGTAATAGAAGCTTTAGAATGTTACCTTAATAAAGGAAATCCACATGAAACCTACAATGTTTTAAATGAATGGCTAACAAAAAAGAACAAAGATTTAACTCAACAGCCACTAATGTTCTATTTAGAATTTGATAATATATATCCAATACATTACAGATTAAGGAAGAAGCAAGGCAAAATGGGATTGGGTGATATCTTTCATGTTCCATTTGAGTCAAGGCAGAATGTTAGCTCTAATCGGTATAGTATTGCAGGGTACCCCACACTATATTTTTCCAATTCAGTTTTCCTCGCATATAAAGAACTTGCTGAGCCGGATTATGACAACTTATATGTTTCAAAGTTTCATCATACAAGATTTTTTAATATTACAGAAACACTGTTAGACATGACAAATGCACCTATTTATAATTCTGTTGAGTATGAATTTAAATTTTTAGCACGTTGGATTTTACTAATGGCATGTAGTATTAAAGTCGGTTTCCATGATTCTCCTTTTAAACCAGAATATATTTTATCCCAAATTATATTTCAATGGGTAAAAAACAATATAAATATAGGTTCCCGAAGAGTTATAGGAGTAAAGTATTCTTCAACTAAAATAGATAATAGCGGAGAAGCCTTATATGGACATTTTTATAACACTGCAATTCCTATACATCATTCTAATCAAAATGGATATTGTGATGTACTTGCTAAACAATTTATGATAACACAACCCATAAGTTTCCATGAAGCATTAAAAAACATAGAAATAACAAACATTCAAGGGCAAGTTAAATCAATTGAAATAAACGGCGCTTTAATAGATTATATAAAAACAGATTTCGGCAAAATTGAACAAGCATTGAGCAATGCTCCATATTTAGAGTTAGCTGGTCAAAAATAAAAATTCAATAATACTAATATCAATATATCAAAATGATAACAGACATTAATAACAAATCGACTATCACTGTATTGAATAAATTAATATTGCCTCCATATTGGATGCAATATTTTAAATATGAGAACGATAAGGAATTGTTTGATTTAAGCCAAACAGCATTAATCAAGAAAATTAATGGAATAAAGAAAAGTACAAAATATTTTGTTAATTCACAAATTATCGTTTCTGAAATTTTAACTGAATTTGGAGCAAAAAGTCTATTTCATCGCGAATTCAATGAAAAACATCCTGAATTATGTAGAGAGCAAGTATTAGGTATGCAACTATATAACATAATGGTTAAGGATAATGAAACTTGGATTTATTATAAGGCACAACACAGTCTGCATTTATTTCCTCATATGATATATTTTCAATATAAATAAATTCAATAATGGAACAAAAAGAAATTCTTAATGGTTTTTTAGACAGATGGACTATTGACCATATCAAAAACATGACTTTAGAGGAATACGTTGGACTTGGAAACAAAGACACCTTTTGTCAATGGGTTGAAACAAAAACAAAAATGTTAGGAAGTATAAACGGAATGCCCTCTATTAAGTTTGGTATTTATGAACGGAAAGACTCTATCCAGAAACCAAAGAACTATCAAAATGATAATAAATATTCTTGGCTACGAAGATATGGTGATAACAAGCAATCAGCCTTTAATACTATAAAACAGTATCTAATTAAAATTATACAGCTTTCAGAGATCGGAGAATTTAAAGAAATAGAAAAAATATTTTTACCCAACTTATTCAAATGGAAAGTTGCTTTTTTATATTCTAACGAAAGACTTATTCCCATCTACAAAAAAGATCTTTTAGTTAAGATAGCAAACTCCTATAATTTGCAAGCAGATGGAAATACTGCGATTTCAGAAATTCAGAATGTAATGATATTAAATAAACCTATAGACTTGAATGTATATGATTTTATGATAAAACTCTATGAGCAATTCGGCAAAGATAGAAATGGGGAAAAAATAGTTAATGATTCAACACAAAAAAAACAAAAAAGGATTAAACGAAAAGCAGCTAACAAAAGGAACACGGATCCACAAACAATAACTTCAAAAAGTTCTTACACAACTTATCAGAAGCATAATAAAATACAAGAAGCACTAAAAGATTTACTGGTAAAGCAATATGGAAAAAAGAATGTCATCCTTGAGGAAAACTATGTAGATGTAAAATTAATTCAACCTGATTATATTTCTTTTTATGAAGTCAAATCCTACTCATATGCCTCTGATTGTATAAAGGAAGCATTAGGGCAACTTTTACTTTACTCGCTAAATGACCATGATGATACTAGACCCAAAAGACATATTGTTGTCGGACAATATCCCGCAACGGACAATGATAAAAAATATATTGACTTTTTAAAAAAGAACCTAAAGCTTAAATTTGAATATCAAGACGTAAAAATAGAATAACCTATAACAAGCCATTTTATGTGATTTTACAATAGTCGTTAGATTTTAAAGCATCTCTTTATTCAGAAAAAGATGCACAAGATATAAGTTTTTGGTCAATATTGATATTTAAGTTCTGTCTGATTAAATCCATAGGGCTCAAAAAAAAAGCAATTATTCCAATAAGATAATTGTAAAAAATAAACACTCAGATGACAACAAAACAAGTAGCGATTTTCTCATTTACAAAATCTGTTGAATATAACCCATTCTCCAAATATTCTGCAAATAATTTGGTCATCTCAATAATTTTAGCGAATTTTGTAACGTTAGTTACGTATATACCGATCTTTATTAATAATTACTATGAACCTATTTTCTCACTCCATTTGTGCCATACTGCTTTTGGTAAGCACTTGCAGCATAACTCTTTCCTCATGTGGAAGTAATAACGACGATATCAATTGGTCTGACCAGCAACAGGAGATTAGTTGTGTAAAAACGGGTAATGTACTTACCTATACCAATCGTGCCGGTAATGTGTATTTCTTTAAGATTCTAGATAATTCGCAGAAGATCGCTATTACGTGGGATCGCATCAACGGTGAGAAATGTTCCGATGCTTCTTGCCGCCGCTATTCTGGCGACTTAACTGTTCCTTCTATAATAACCTACAACGAGGATGTATATACGGTAACTCAGGTGGACGACAATGCATTTTACGGAAGTACAAATTTGACGTCTATTACTCTTCCTTCTACGATCACTACACTGGGGCAAGAACTATTTGTTAATTGCGATCGGTTGACTAGCGCTACTCTGGGTGACGGAATTACAGGAATAGGGGATAAGGCTTTCTACTATTGCACTTCGCTCACAACGGTGAAGTTTGGCTCTAGCGTGGGTAGCATTGGCGAAAAAGCTTTTTATGGCTGCAGTGGCTTGAAATCGCTGATTTTACCGGATGATATTACGACCATTGGTGCATATGCCTTTTACGATTGTTCTGCTCTTTCAGCATTGACATTAGGTAGCAAACTTACTTCTATCGGCGAAAGCGCTTTCCGCAAATGCAGCAGTCTGGAAAGTATTAAAATCCCTAGTCTGGTTACTTCGGTAGGCGATTATGCGTTCAACAGTTGCATCAAACTGACTTATGTATGGCTGGGAAGCTCGCTGAAAAGCATCGGCCAATTCGCCTTTACCGATTGTGGCAACATCGCTACCATCTATTCCTTAAGCACTACGCCACCCACATGCAGCGATCGTGGTGTATTCTCTAGTTACTCGGCTACTCTGAACGTACCCGGAAGCTCTATTTCTACTTACTCAGCCACTCAAGGATGGAGCAGCTTTAGCAACATTCAAGGGTTCTAAAAAGTTCTTTTGTTTTTTATGATCCCTAAAATAAGATTATTTAGTCAACAAATAATAGAACCGAAGTTTGAACATCCCCAGGATTTGGTTCATTGGATGGGAGCTATTCAGGCTCAGGACTATCCGATGGCTAAGTGGGCTGTCGCAACTAGACTGAAATCGAAAAGCTTGATCAGCATCAATCAAGCAATTGATGAGGCGAAAATAGTGCGTACGCACATCTTACGACCTACGTGGCATTTTGTTTCTTCGGAAGATATCTATTGGATGATTGAACTATCGAAAGCACGACTAATTGCGATTAACAATTCAATGGCTAGAGCGTTGGATATCACGGAGGAGGAATATACAAAGGCTAATAAATTCTTTGAAAAGCGATTAAGGGACAATCAGTATTTAACGAAACAAGAGATCCGAAAAGAGGTTGAAGCATTTGGCATACAGCTCAACGAGAATCGGTTGAATCGTTTTTTAATACGTGCAGAAGTTGAGGGCATTATCTGTAGTGGCGCAAACAAGGCGGGGAAATCGACTTATGGACTTCTAGCGGAACGTGTACCTTATCAGAAGTCGATACTCCGCGAGGAAGCGTTAGCACGATTGTGCAAGTTCTATTTCCGTAGCCATTCGCCTGCTACTTTAGAAGATTTTATATGGTGGTCGGGGTTATCGACTACTGAAGCGAGGAAGGCTGTCGATTCTATTAAAGCGGATTTAATTGAGGAATCAATTAACGGCAAGTGCTTTTTCATCTACAAAGATTACAAGATGATTAACAACACTGCCGCTGCCGAACAGTTGACTTTGCTAGCTCCATTTGATGAGTATCTAATTAGCTATAAAGATCGATCGGACGTACTCTCGATGAAGGATTATCCGAAGGCTTTTACCAGATATGGGATATTCTTCCCTGTCATTCTACACAACGGTAAGGTAATAGGGAACTGGAAACGAGCCACAGAGAAACGGAAGATGAATATCGAATGCTCTTTCTTTGATGAACGAAATACGCCTCCTAAAGAGCTTCTTGAGTCGGTTATAAAAGAATCTCTTATTGGGCTTCAATCGTAGATTGTACAAAGTCGATCCAGTTTTCGGGCTTAATGCTGCTGTCAATAAAGAAATCCGGCTGTATGCCAATATCATCTATTTTATAGGTAGGATATCTTTTGCTAGCCGTCATAGCTACCCATAAAACATATTTGCCATTCGGGAAGTCAATTACATTGACATTCGAAAAATCGAAGGCCCCGGAAGTTGGCTCTCCAAATATTTTCACTTTGTAACTTTGTCGAGCCGCGTAAAGAAGCTGTTCATCGGCACTTGCATTGTTTCTATTGCACAAGATGGCGACTTTTGAAGGATACGTGGAACGTTTAAATGAGTTGATAATTCCAACATTACTATCAAAATCAAGATATTCACCGATGTTCTTTCTCATCCTTTCTGCTATATTGTTACAATTCATTGCACTTGAAGAATCTTTATGCGATTTTGCGTATCCTTCATAAGCCTCGGCATTAATCGTTGTAGCTAGATAGGTCTGTCCCATTAATCGTATCGGCTGTGTATAGTAGTAAGGAATTAGCCCTTGATGGGAGCAATCGCTTCCTCCTGTACCATTCCTGATGTCTATGATCAAATTCGGAGTAGACCGGATCAGCCAATCATTATCGCTTAGTAATTTGTCTATCTTTTCTTTCTGGTCAAGCCAAAAAGAGGGTAGGCGTAAATAAAGGGTGCTTGCACTTAAGCGCTTAATAAATGGCTGAGTGGCTAAGGCAAATTGAGCTAGGAGGCTGTCGTTTGTGGAGAATTGTACTTTGGGAGACTGCTTTACCGATAAGAGAAAATCGGGCATAGAGATTATTCCATGAGAGCTACCTACCCATTTTATAACCATTTCCATTTTCGAATGATCTTTTTTAGAGAATGTACCAGCCCAAGTACCGTCTTTCTGCAAAGTTAGTTCTCCTCTTTTCTGCCCCGGCATCCAAAAGATGCTATCTGCTTTTATAACAAACAGATCAAACTTATTGGCATCGCTTTTTGAACGGATGATGCCGATTGTATTATTTGCAGTTTTCCAAACTCCTTCTATTGGGTCTATCGTATTTTTGTTTTTTTGCAGATAGGCTGCAAACTCAGGCTCTGTAATATCAACGCGTTCTTCATTGGCAAACTGTGCTCTTATTGAATCTTTGTCTGACTCAGATAGCGAAGTGCTCTTTGACAAGATCGGATCTGCTGCTTTAAGCATTACTCCCGTATGGCCTTTTCGGAAGTAATTCAACCAGTCGTTCATCAAAGACAAGCATTCTTTTTCTGTTTTGGCTTGTTGCATCTTTGCGCGGTAGATAGCTGTATGTTGAGCCAAGTTGTCTGCTCCTTTTGCTTCTAAGTAGTATTTAAAACCGGCATCATTTTCTTCGAAGGTTTTCACCATCCAGTCGAAAGACTTTAAATAGTCAGATTGCTGAGAAGTTTCTACGGGCAGAGAGGGTGCTGGTACTGGTAGTGACTCTTTCCCTACATTCTGGCCATGCAGAGAGAGAATAAAAGAAAGGCTGCATGCAATTCCCAAAAGACGTTGCAAAAGATTGAGTCGGCTTGTTTTCATTTTAATTTAATTAATGATCGATATTCTAAGGTTTACGACGATGCAAAAATAAGGTTTACACCTGATATACACAAGATTTTTGATAGACAAATGAATAGATAGAACGATTTATAATAATCTGATTACAAATAGGATGAAATAAATAGCTTGCATTAAGCGGTGGACAAGTCTCTATTAAGAATGAAAATTAGGCCGGGTGTGGTGAAGTGGTATGCTCATTATTGCGCATTAATGGCTTACAATGGAATATTCTGTAATTCTTTCAAAACTTATAAATTTTCTATTAAAAAGGTTCCATTTATCAAGAAATTTCGAAGCTTTTAGGGGTATAGCATTTCAGATTGAATCAAAAGGCATTTAAAGAGATTTCTTTTTAGATATTCCTTGCGTATCTCAAAAAAAAAGCTGAATTTTGTAGCATAAATTATGCACGACACTCTTATTTAGTAATTTTATGAAAACAGCATTTATCACCGGTACAACAGCCGGATTTGGAAAGGCAACCGCATTGCGTTTGGCAAAGCTTGGTTACAATGTAATAATTACAGGAAGACGGAAAGAACGTCTGGATGAATTGGCTAAACTGATCGGCAGTGAATATTCGGTTCAGGTTTTACCTCTTTGTTTTGATGTAAGAGACCGTGAAGCCTGTCGCAACGCTGTAGAAACTCTTCCAGAAGAATGGAAGTCTATTGATATATTGGTGAATAATGCCGGTCTGGCTGCAGGTTCATCACCCATCAATGAATACGACATTGACGATTGGGAACGGATGATAGACACTAATGTAAAGGGGTTGCTTTACATTACACGCGCTATCACACCTCTGATGGTTGCTGCGAACAAAGGGCATATCATCAATCTCTCATCGATAGCCGGAGTAGAAGTCTATCCCGGTGGTAGTGTTTATTGCGCAACCAAACATGCTGTGAATGCGCTAACAAAAGGCATGCGTATCGATCTGTTGAAGCATAACATTAAAGTAAGTTCAATTTCTCCGGGTGCTGCTGAAACCGAGTTCTCTACGATTCGTTTTCATGGTGATCAACAAAAAGCAGATGCAGTGTACCAGGGACTTACTCCTCTGAATGCTGAAGACATCGCCGATGCGGTAGAATATATTGTAACTCGACCTGCTCATGTAAATATCAACGATATTCTGATTACTCCGGTACGCCAAGCTAACACTTATTTGTACAATCGTTCAGAATGAATCGTTGAGCAAGATAGAGAATAAAAGCGCATTAAAAATTATGGATAAAGAGATCGGTATTATTGGAGACTATAAAAATAGCAAAACACAAATAGCTATTAATGAATCAATTGAGCATTCAAATAGGGAACTAGGATTTAACACACGATATCGTTGGATTGATACTACGACTCTTAACAATGAGAACTATTCAGAGACATTAAAACAGTTGGATGGTATTTGGAGTGCTTCTGGAAGTCCCTTCAAAAGTTTGAACGGATCACTTAATGCAATTAGATACGCAAGAGAGAATAAGGTTCCACATATTGGAACATGTGCAGGATATCAGCATGTAGTTCTTGAATTTGCAAAAAACGTTTTAAAGTTAGAGAATGCTCAACATGCTGAATATCTAGACGATTTGAATAATCCGGATTCATTAATTACCAAAATGAAGTGTTCATTAGCCGGCACAAAAGGGAATGTACTGATTAAAGAAAACACTTTGGCAAAGAAAATATATGCCGAAAATAAAATTGAGGTAGATTTCTTTTGTAGCTTTGGCCTAAATGATAAGTATAGCGATATATTTAATAATAGTGACTTCAGAGTGAGTGGCGTGGATGAAGTAAACGCCATTCGCATAATAGAACTAATTGATCACCCCTTTTTTGTTGCTACCTTATTCGTTCCTCAGGTAAATTCGAGTTATGAGAATCCGAATCCATTAATCACTGAATTCGTAAGGAAAGTAAATGAATAAGGTGCAACAAAAAATCAGATGTTCATTCTAAACGAATCTTTGAAGAATGCTTTCCTGCAGAGAAGATATACATCCCGGCAGGGAGCTCCGAAAGGTCTAGCATGGTGGTGGACTCGGTCAATACACCTTGTTTTACTATCTGCCCGTTTATATCAGTCAGTATATAAGTGATGGCAGTAGACTCAACACGGGTAACAGTGAGCACACGTTCGGAGATAGAAAGACTGAATGCATCTTCTGAAATCTCTGTAATGCCAGCTAAAGTGGAATCTACTTGATCCCATTGGTCTCCTGTAGCTGTGTTTGTTTCAGCATCCCAAGTACCATAAAGAGGGTTTACATAGGCTATTTTTCCATCGCGTACTACACCGCGAACTGTTTTATAAACAGGGAAAAAATACGAACTTTCCTCTGATGCAGTAGGAAGAGTGGAAGAAGATGCAGTTGCCGATGAACTTGCATAAAAAAGTGTAGTAAAATAAATAGGACCGACTCCTTCTACGAGTTCATAATGAGGACTTTTCTGCTCTCCCGTAGAAGAGATCCAATCGACGGTTAGATCCATCACAATGTGTTTTAAGCCGTTATTATCCCAATATACAGAGGTTACGGTGACACTATCATTGTACATAACCCAAAACTTGTCGTTTACCGCCAGATCCATATCACATAACAGAAGGCCATTATTATACTCTCCATCTACCCACATCTTCGCATTTCTTTCATCAAATTTAACCGGATAATCATTTATTAGATAATTATTCTGTGCATAATAGGATGCACCAGTATAGTATTCCGGTAGGGTAGGATTCTTAACTGGTTGAGGTACTCCAAAATGGTCTACTACAGAAGTTATTCCATACATTATATCTGTTTTTACAGGTATAGTTGGTGCATGTTTTTCTATATAAATAGAAGTACTATCTGTGCCAAAAAAAGGTCGATATATACCCTCTGCATTTTGAGCCTGCATCAGAGGGACAAATAAAAAACAGAAAATAGAAGATAAAGTAATTTTTTTCATAATTAGTTATTTTAGAAAGTAATTCATTGATCTCATCAAGATACAACTCAGTTACTTTAGTAATTTATCAGAATGTGAATTTCCCTGCATAAGATTTTGCAGTATTATGCAAACGATATAGATATGTTCCTGAGGATAGAAAGCTAGCATTTATCGTACTATTACTTGAATTAACACCTGCTAGACTTTTTATTAAATGACCTTCCAACGAGAAAATATCAAGCACATACGTTGCAGCATCAGAATTTGAAAAGATGAAGCTGAGTTGGTGAGTTGAAGTATTGGCAGAACAGGCTACCTGTGGAGAGCTCTCGGCAGTGTCCAATATTTTGTGTAAATGGTAAAATCGTTACTTGTTTTGTTCTCATGCGAGTGTCTGCTTTTTTTAAATTCTCTTTTTATAATCGTCATTTTG